>Ga0224516_1000008_pt1 | contig 59320 bp, 44 predicted proteins | sample IRFST0metaG_FD_179884 | JGI IMG/M metagenome (GOLD analysis project Ga0224516, IMG submission 179884) | Peat soil microbial communities from Stordalen Mire, Sweden - IR.F.S.T0 | ecosystem: Environmental > Terrestrial > Soil > Wetlands > Peat | place: Sweden: Norrbotten County, Stordalen Mire... | reverse complement strand
AGGCAACTACAGGCCAATATGGCGGAAGATTGCACGTTCGTTGGCTACGAGATATCCCCCCAAGCTTTTGAGCTTTGTAAAGAACGCGCCAACAAGAGGCTCCGATTTGAGATCAAAAACATAACACAAGAAGCAGATGATTCGCTTGATTTACTACTTTTCATTGATATCATTGAACATATCGAAGATTACCTGGGATTCTTGCGAAGTGTCAGAACAAAGGGCAGGTACAAGATATTCCATATACCGTTAGAGTTTACGTCAATGGGGGCTTTGAGAAGGTGGCCTCAAGCTAATTGGGATGATTTAGGCCATATCCATTATTTTATGAAAGACACGGCGTTGCGATCACTAAGGGACGCTGGATATAGAATCATCGACTGTTTTTACACACTTGGGTCTGATAATCCGTCATCGCAGACACCTTTAATCCTCAAGTTCCTTAGAAAGGTTACATTTCCCATTTCTAGCGACTTGTCAGTTCGCTTATTCGGCGGATGTGAGTTACTGGTGTTAGCAGAATAATTCACGCGATGCTTCTTTGAGCCCCCTCAGCAAGATTGGTCATCTCTTTGACAGAGCTTAACAGTTCAGGACTAACTCGCATACGCGCCAATTCTTGAACTCTTCTGCTTTTTCCTATTATAAAGTGCCTTTGAGCTTGGAAGAATAGATCATCTTTTGAAAGGATACCAGTCTATCCGTCAACTTCCGCCCCTCTTCTGCCCGGTTTCAAAGCTACTGAGGATACCAGCTCTGAAAGATCCGAGGCAATCCTACAGATTCGGCAAACTTCACGGAGTCAAGCAATGATCAGAGCTCATCAAAAAACTCACGTAAGCGCTCTATCTCTGTTCTAGCCGCTCATCAGAAAACAGTCGCGCGCGCAGTCTATGACGAGCCCTTTTTTTGTCTTATGGGGGTCGGCAGGTGAAAAAACTGCCGTTGTTAAAGCGCTACACGAGTTAAGTTTCATTGCTGGCACGGCAGTGGCGTCGACATCGCATCTCGGATGTTACGCTTGACCTTACGTAGATGGATCAAAATCACACAGGATAGATCGCGAGAAAACGCACGAAATTCCTTCCTCGGAACTTAGAGAAGCACCACGGTGAATCAGCTCGTACTGCAGGTTGAAGGAAAAAATTTCGTAATTGTCCCTTCTTAAGGACTCAGCAATGATGCAATCTTCTGCTCAAGAGCATCAGTATGAATAAAGAAAAGAGACAGAGCATCTCAAAGGAGGTCTCGCACTTAGGGGTTGTTCGATTTGACTCAAGAGACGGTGCTTAATCGAAGAGTAGGTTGGATCGACCTAGACACTAAATAGGCGTGTTGCCCCACGTTGATAACAAATCTTTGACGAGCTCTCTCACAAGACCTTATTTAATAATCTCACATCAAATCATGAGCAAAAAGGGATGACTATAAAAGCGCCGAGTCAGAACCTATAGTCTCGAATGAGAATCTTTAGTCGTCTACTAAGGCTTGCGAGAATGAAACGTGCAGCTTAGGGAGATGGCCGCGATCACGTCGCACCCACAAATCTATGGAAAAGCTCGTTGCATTAAATGAAGATCCTCCTAAGATGAGCGTGATGACTTGAAGATTGCTCTCATTACGGACACCTTCACTATAGAGCAAGGAACAGGAATTACAAGGTACAGCGACGAGCTTATACGGGGACTCGGCGAAGCGTGCGAGATTGAAGTAATCGGTTCGGGTGCCCGTGGAACCCCAAAATCTTTGATCAATCACGTGGTCGTCACACCCGCGAAAGTAGTATGGAATAAAAATGACTTTGACGTTTTTCACGCACTTGCCCCAGTAAACGGACTCTCTCTTCCATTGCTTAGTAAGCCGACCGTAGTGACGTATCACGATCTTGCCACGCTCTTATACGGAAAGGGAAGCAGCTGGTACGTGAGATTCAGCGCGCCTCGTTTCTATAAGTTAGGGAAATGGTGCAGCACGGTCATAGCAAACTCCTCGCAAACCAAAAACGAGCTCGTGCAGCGTTTGAGCTTCCCTCAAGAGAAAGTACGCGTCATTAACTTGGGCGTTGCAGAACGCTTTGAGCCGCATGAGAAAAATGACACGAATCACATATCCATCGGTTACATCGGCAAGCTCGATGCCAGAAAAAGGGTCGGTTACCTCTTAAAGGCTTTTCACCATCTAACGAAAGAGCATCGGCAACTCGACGTGAAACTCAGGATTTTCGGCCGACGTGATACGGAATATCAAAATCTTGTCGAACTTGCAGATGATTTGAACATACGACAAGACGTGGAATTTCACGGCCCAGTTCCTGAAGAGGACCTAGTCGACGTATACAACTCGTTGGACGCGTACGTGGTCCCGAGTGAATGGGAGGGTTTTGGCTTGCCAATCTTGGAAGCGCAAAGGTGCGGGATCCCAGTGGTCATAAGAGCGGATGCACACATTCCCGAGGAAGTCGGGCGCCATTGCCTAAAGGCGACGAGCGAGCGTCACATGGCGGATATTCTCTATGAGATCCTTGAAGACGATACGTTGAGAAAGCGCGTAGCAAGAACGGGATTAGAATATAGTAAGCGATTCACGTGGGAAAAAACACTCAAAGAGACTGTAGGTGTGTATAAAGAATTACTATTCGGCGACCTCTGTTAATTTTGAGAGCCCGTTTTGAGCACCCAGTACCGTGAACAGCGCTTCCGTGGTGTCTAGTTGTGGCGTCGTGGAGTTTCCCAGCTAAACCGAAAGCATTAACGCGTTAATAGTTTATCGAATCGTAATGCAGAACTCACGCGGGTGGCTACAGGCATTTCAATACTTACGGGCCAGTCTCGCAGTTTTTGAGGTAAAACCAAAAAACAGAATAAACCACCCGGTAAGAGGTAAATTCACGTTTTTATGACTCGTCGATTCGGGAGGGGTGCGCGGCGATGAAAGAAAAAGTCATATTGGCTAATACACATTCTTTTTCTTCTTTCTTACCCGACTTTCGAGTAAAAGAAGAAATCAACGAACTTCCTTATGGTGGGGGGTGGCACGTTCGACTCGCGCAACAGATTGCAAAGTACACGGACAGGTACGACCTTGAGTGTTGGAGCATCGAAAGGCGGTTGGAGCAAGAGTTTGTAACTCAAGACGACGACATACTTTATCGATTCTTCCCCGCACAATACATAGGATCAAAGCGAATTAACCTCGGCGAGGTTTCCTGGCCATTATTGCGGGAACTGCGTCGAAGTAAAAAAACAGAATTCGCTTGTGCACCTACACGGGGCATTTGCTTGGACAACTGCTTTTGCATCTTTTTGCATCAAAAAAACTCCGATAGTGGTCCAATGCTACGACGAGAAATCGCTCCGGCAGCTCTTTTTGGTAACTCAGGGAAGGAAAAAATACCTTCGGCTGGGGGAGTACTTGCTAAGAGGATTCTTTTTCGAAAGAGCCTTAAAAGAACGCGTCGACTGTTTCCTTGTTCTCAATAAGCCTACTGAAAGATACTTTTCGCGCTTGGTTGGAGCCGAAAAAGTACAGGTCTCGCCAATGGGAATCGATTTCTCTGTTTATAGGAAGATCGACAAGAACAGAGCTAGAGACGACTTAGGTTTAGACTCCAGCAAGAAGTACGTATTGTGCGTCGCTGCGATGGTCAAGAGGAAAGGGGTGGGCTATTTGATTCGGTCCATGCCAACCATACGCGAGAGACTGCCCGATACAGAACTGCTTTTAGTTGGAGAGGGATACTGTAAGAAGGAGCTTCAACTTTTGGCCCAGAAGCTACGCATTCAGGACGCGATTCATTTCATTCCAGCAGTAGACTCTGAACCTAGGGTTCCCGACGAGAAGTTGCTGCTTTACTATAATGCTGCTGATGTGTTTGTTCTGCCGTCTCTAACTGAGGGGTTAGGGGTTGTGGGGATCGAAGCTATGGCGTGCGGAACACCTTTTATCGGAAGCAACGTCGAGGGAATACCAAGTCTGGTCGAGCAGTTTGAAGCAGGCTTGTTGATCCCGCCGAGGGATTCCAATGAAATTGCGAGCGCAGTAATCAACGTTCTTGAAGACGGTGCCACGTTCAGCGTAAACAGAGAACGCGCGAAAAGCTATTTTGATTGGCACAACGTGGCGAAAAAAATATCGATGTTTATAATGCCCTTTTTGATAGATATTACGGTGGCAGAGCGAATCCTTCAGCGGCGCTGCTGCAAAGGTAACTCGATGCTTAATCATAGAGCTTAATAAGGTCGCTTTCGGTTGCCTTGTTTGCATTTTAATAACGCAGATAGGCCTAATTCGGATCGTTTAGCGGTTGTTGAGAATATAACACGACAATGCTTTTCACTCGTCTTGAAATACTGTTTATGACGCGAAAACGATGATGATCGACGGCTATCGGCATCACTTCAAGATATTCTTCAGGTGCGCCCGACTGCAAACGAGTTCCGCCAGCCAACTGGAAATAGCAATTTTGATGTCTTCCTATCATACAAACTGAGGTCGCAGAATCTTCTACCAAGTTGATTGACGTACTTGCCTATATTCTGACAACGAGGTTAGTTAGTCGATTCTTCTGTTTAAGTCAATCATTAGATCTATACGTGACTTTCTCCAATTTAGAAAAAAATGCTTTCGCGAAAGTCAAGACTAAAACGCTTCCATTGCTGTTCACTAGCAACAGCGCAGAGTGATTGCATAGCACTTTGTACTCTGTTTGTCAAACATTTCGTTGGATCTGCGCGTCTTTGTAAGCACGTATGTGTTCGTCCGCAATGTCTTGATACTGCTTAGTTTCTACAGTACCTCTACCGATGCAGTTTACCCGTGCCGTACACGAATAACACTATCCTCTCAGATAGTAGAGTCGCAAAAATTGCGGGAAATATTATTGATGGCACTAGTTCGAATGAATGACCGTACGCAAGGACAAGCATTTCTGGAACTCAGATGTAGTCGAGACATAAGCGGATGCACCGCGGAAAAATACGCGGTCGGCACCAAAGCAGCTACATAGGTCCATAAACTGTAGAATATAAGCCCGTCGCAATATCGCCTTTCAGTATGAAAGGTGAATTTTTAGGTTATCGAACATTCTTGTGAGATTCGTCGTAAAGTTATAAACGTGACATCCTTCCGCAGATAAGGACGTGGGGACGCGAATGACGGTCGCTATAGTTGAAGCATCATGCGATGGCAAGCAAAACGGTGGCAGTATCTGCTCTTGGCGGCGCGTAAGAAGCGCGGTCTGGAAGGAGACTAAACCCGGCACTGCTTCGGTGGGGAAAGGACGCATAGCCATTATCTGATCTGTTTTTTGGTTAAGCAGCTCGCACGCAGTGCCCTTGTCGCTGACTACCTGCATGGGTGCCTAACCCTTTTTCTGGTGCAACTTAGTGCCCTTTTTTAGACTATTGCGCTCGGGTATGCCGGAATTTAGTAGATTTAAGCCCACGAGCTTCAAGAATCTTGCTGCGCCTAGCAAGTTTGACCTATTGAGAGGGTAATACTTGATCACTCGCAAGCCACAGATTAGCGCCGCTTTGTTATCGCCCAAAAACCTATAGGAAAATCCCATCTTAGCGTAGATGCGAGCCTTTGTTGTGTCCGAGATTATGTGATCATGGCGCCGCAACATTTCTTGACCAAGAGCTATTTGTTCATGCTGCGCTCTGCGTCGCCTTTTTGGCGCTTCCGGATCTGAACCTTCTAGAGTGTTTTTCCCGTGTACTCGATACTGGGCTAATGGCTCGGCTATATAGTAAAACTCGTATTCTCTCGCTAGATCTAATACGAACTTGTAATCGTTAAGGTACATCAGGCTCTCATCGAACCGTATTTCGCCGAGATTCGCCTTCTTGAAGAGGAGAGTCGACCCAAAAACGTAATAGCTTATTAACAGCCGCTCGAAGATATCCCCACTCATTTTTCGCGAAACGTTTCGGCGGAATGCTTGGAATTCGGTAACGGTTTCGCCTATGGGTTCTCCTTTGCGGTCAATTACTTCGCCTTCTGACCAGACTATCAGGTTTTCGTTGGACGCGATGACAGCGAGTTGTTTTGTAAGTTTATCCTTAGCCCAAACGTCGTCAGACGCGGTGGTCGCTATGAATTTTCCTTTCGCAGCTTCTATACCGTCATTCACCGTCTTTGCGATCCCGCAGTTTGCCTCGTGAAGGATTACGCGTATTCTCGAGTCTTCCGCCGCATATTTTTGAATGATCTGTCTTGATGAATCTGTCGAAGCATCATCAACAGTTATCAATTCAAAGTCATCGAAGTCTTGGCCTAGAACACTCTCAATTGACTCGGCGATAAATTCCTCGTGATTGTATGAGAGCATCACCACGCTAACCAATGGCATCTTTAGTTGCCCCCCCTATGTACGCAACTTCTTCTTCGGTCAATGAAGGGTAAAGCGGGAGAGAAAGGATTTCGCTGCAAATCGTCTCTGTTACTGATAAGTCTTTTGTACTCTCAAACGCTGCGTAAGCTTTTTGCTTATGGACTGGAATTGGATAGTGTATCTGCGTTTGAATGCCACTCTTCTGAAGAAATCGTTGACAGTTGTCCCTTCCCGCTAGTCGTATCACAAATAGATGGTACACGTGCTTAGCATACGGCTTCTCGCTAGGTAGCACAACGTCCGCTTGCCCCAGTATTTCCTTGTATAACTCAGCTAATCGTCTCCTTTTTTCGTTCCATTCATCGAGTCGCGATAGCTTGACTCGCAGCATTGCCGCTTGAAGTTCATCCAAGCGACTGTTGATTCCAGCGAAGTCGTTATGGTATTTCCTAGATTGCCCGTAGTTTCGCAACATCTTTACGTGCTCTGCCACATCTTCATTATTCGTAACAACCATCCCGCCGTCGCCGTACGAACCGAGGTTCTTTGTCGGATAAAAGCTGAAACACCCAGCGTTCCCGAAACTACCAACTTTCTTCCGTTTGTATTCGGCGCCGTGTGCTTGGCAGGCATCTTCCACTACTGAAAGCCCGTGCAATTTGGCTAACTCACGAATGTGATCCAAATCAGCAGGGTGACCGTACAGATGAACAGGCAAAATTGCTTTTGTTTTGTTTGTGACCTTTTCTTCAATTTTCTCTGCGTCAATGCAATACGTTTCGGGGGATATGTCGATGAAAACGGGTTTTGCTCCACATCTACGAATGGCGTCGGCTGTCGGTGCAACGGTATGCGAGACTGTTATTACTTCATCACTGCTGCCAATTCCAAGTGCTCTCAACGCCAAAAAAAGAGCGTCTGAGCCTGAATTGACTCCTATCGCGTGTCGAACTCCTATGTATTTTGAAAACGCTTCTTCAAAGAGTGCAACTTCCTTCCCTAAGACAAACCACCCGCTTTCGATGACTCTTGTAATTGCTTGATCTATGTCTGGTTTAATGCTCGCGTATTCGCGGCGCAAATCAACAAATGGAACAGTCTTATTCGAAGCCATTGTTAGCGGCAACCTAGAGTTTTTTTGCGCGACTCAGTAATTAGAAGGATTGATTGCAGATCGCAGGGTGGTCAGCGACAAGGGGGGACTAAAACGAACGAGACCATGAGGCCATAAATAACTGCCCGAGTCTCTCGTGTTATTTCGTCATCGTATTGCCGCATCGCATCTTCAACTACTGAAATATACTCTTATGTCTTGCTGTATGCCCCTATATTCTCTTTTGAAATCAAAAAAGGGGATTTCTCTCTTCACCATACATTCCTTCGACGCACGACGCTGCACAGTTTGCAGCAAGGCGATTATGAAGTGGAGGCTCTCTCGTTACAAATCACCTTTTGTTATGCAGTTCAAGAGTGGAACACGATCGTATCCGTTAACGCTTATTTTCATCACACCGGCTGTTCTTGGTAAGTAGCTCTCAGAGGGAGTTACTAATTGCCACGTCTACTTCGTAAGCATCATACGCGATGGCTCGGGCGCCAAAACCTTCCTTATACGCAGCCAGGCCACGATTTAGGTAAGCCCCGCCTTTTTCCGTTGATATTCCAAAATCAAAGTACTTCTTCCCACTGGAATACTGATTGATTAGGGAGTCCAAGAGTAATTCTGTGGCGCCCATTTTTTTCCCTATATCGCTCGATGCTATATACTGTGTATGAACGACGGGTTTACTTTCGTAGATAATCACGCCTGCAAGCATTATCTGATCCTTGTAAGCGGCAAAAAGCTTAATATTTTCTGGGAATTTCTGTGCAAGCGATTCTATCTCACTCGACGTATGGGTGGGCTTTGCATTATATTTACTTCGGAGCACCGCCTCCTCTATGGACATAAATGCTTCAAAATCATTAGTTCGCTTAATCGTGAGTTCGTTCTTCTTGCCTCGCTTTATGCTCCACTTTCTTCCTTTCCTAAACGGAATCGGTTCGTCGAGAAGTATCGCGGAAGAAACATCGCGTCTGATTAGCTTGGCATCGTATCGAAAAAGTGCATAAAGGTCTTCTTCCGCCGGCACAACCTGGTAAATATGCGGAATTGCTTTGTACACTAAGGTCTTAATCCGATGTTGGATTAGATACGTCATTAAAGAGTCAAATAACTCTAACATCAGTCCGATTTTCATCTTCCGATCAGATACAACCCCCCCATACGTCAATCCTCTATGACTATAAAGGATGTTTTCTGCTGTGTTTGCAGGCATAACAGCGATCAAGACGTCGTCTTCAAAAAACAGAAGCGATGAATCGAGGAACCTATCTGAGTGATACTCCATGTAGTCTCGATAGAAAAGAAAGCTCCCGTTTTTAGATCGTCTTACGAACCCGTCCCAAAGTGGCTTATCATCTGACCCGTAGTTGGCGATTTCAATCATGGCAAGACAATCAGTGACCTACCAGTGCTTCAAAACAGCATAACCAAAACCTGTATCTCTATTGTTGTTCCCACAAGAGAACATGCAAACCTTGCCTTTGTGCTTCACTATGCTTGAGTACTCAACCATCTGAGAATCCCGGCCGCTTTCTTATACGTCTATCGACTTCTTCATTCTTTCGTATCCAGTTGAGGTCGTCATTTGATTCTGCGTAGCTAAGCCGGCAGCCTTGATCTGATTCTATGGAGTAGAACGTCTTGTATCATATTGCGTCTTTCATTACCTATGTCTGCGCAAAAGCGGTTCAACATCATTTTTGAAATCGATGCATACGGCTCATGGATGGCCCCATGTTTTGCCCCAGTCGATTCAAGGTAACGGATATTGTGATTTGGAAGCACCCTGCCTTACAGTTCAACCCATTCACTCAAGCCGCCCACCACATTTTGAAGATGCTGGTTTCCACCCTAATAAATGCCGAGGTTCTGTTTAACAATTCTTTATCGCTTCGATGGATAGGGCGTGACGGTACCTGTAGAAGGTCCGAGCATCATCTTTGCTAATAATGAGCTCTCGAATCAAAAATATCGACTTTGTAACCGAGCTGATAGCCTACATAACACAGGCAGAGTCCCTCGTCAACTTCGACCACGCATGTCTAACGACGCCATTTTCATCAAACGATCCTGGCGTACCAATATCCAGCACAGGACGTTCTGACACCTCTAATATTCTTGAAGGGTTGTTTGCATCGACATCCACAAGTCGACCCTTCCTACTGTATTGTCATCAGAAAAAGCAACATACAATCGCCGTATATTGGTTTACGAACCAGAGTCGATGGAAAAGCATATTTTGCGCCTAAGGACCGGACCAAACATAAACAAGTCCTTTTTTTCCATTCCATCCTAGGCCTCATCAACCCCGAAAGTAGCATAGCTGCTTCGCTTAGTCGGTTTAGCCGGATTCCCCACATAGACTTTTCCTTCTTCGGTGTCCCTAATGACAACGGCTCCCGCCCCTATCACACAGTCTCTCGCTACCTTCTTAGTATCGGTAATACTGCTATTGATTCCAATGAAACAATTTTCGCCTATTACGCAATAACCCGCAACGACTGCGTTTAAAGACATAAATACGTTATCACCTATTACCGTTCTATGCCCTATGTGGTTACCACTCCACAAGATCACGTTACTGCCTATCTTAACGCGACGTTGGATTACATTATTCTCAAATATGAAGCAATTGTCACCAATTTCTACGTCTCTCCAAACGAAGGATTTTGAACTCACGTAGGAGGCGGGAGCGAATCCTTTCTTTTTGACTTCTTTGTAGAGACGTGTCCTGACCCTATTCAATTTAGTGTATGTGACAGCAACGAAAACTCTGTGAAGCGTTGGATCATACAGATCTTCTAGTTGCTCAAAAGAGACGATGGGCAATCCAAACAAGGTTTTCTTGTTAATATACTCTTTTTCAGCGCTGAATGCTACAACGTCATATGGGGAGTCATACGTAAAGTAATCGTACGCAATTTCGCCAAATTCGCCCTCCCCTACTATTATGAGCTTTTGGGGGTCATCCATTTCAGCAGCTCGCACAAGTTGTTAGAGATTGTGGCCCATATTCTTCGGTTGGCTGAGCTGTGCCACCTCAGTCTACTCCATACATTATCATAAGTCTTTTGACATTCTCCTGAGGGAGACAGGCTTATAATGAAGCCTTGCAGAAAACCGATAGTTGAAAAAAAGACTTATGGCACTAAATTAAGCACACGAGCACAAGTCGGATGCTCCGTTAAGAATGCACGTAAGTAGATTTCCAAAATACCAGTCCTAAATTCTCACACAAGACCAGCATATATTGAATTTAAGATCTTGATTCGACGATGTACAATACTTGAGCAACCAAATATAGGTGTTCTAGCAATGCAAATCTTCATTAAGCCTTTGCTCTTCCCGCGCCTTCAACTCGAGACGGTGAAATCGCCGTATGCTCAGCCCATGTTCAGCCGAGTCGCGGCTTGCTGAAGTCTAATGCCGTTGTGAAATAGTTACTACCTTCTCCAACGTGATAGAGCCGCTAGGGTATTCATTGAGGTCCTCTTGACGCGTCCGCGCAAGTGTCCTAAAAACTTCATGGTCTCGAATGTAATCTTGTTCTTCGAAATATTCTGACGCCAAGACCAAGCAAACCGAGCCCGAAGAAAAATTATCGAGTTCACGCCATACCATCGACGGGATGTACAAGCCGTAATAGGATCGATTCAGGTGATATCGTTCCTGACTCGATCCCCCGTCCAAGACAACATCGAAACTGCCGTTCGCCGCGATGATAAACTCTTGCAGCTGCTTGTGTGCATGCCCCCCTCGCACCTCCCCGCCTGGAACGTCGTAGAGGTAGTAAACCCTCTTGATCCCAAACGGTATGTGGCAGTTCTCTTCGATAAACGTAAGGTTGCCTCTGTTATCTTGCACCCTCGGAAGCTCAATTAGTCGACATTTTGATTGTGCCACTGCTACCCACCATTTCAATTTCTGCCGGCTTGATTATTCAAGCAAACTAACATGAACTGTTCGTCCTGTTCGTTTGACCCTGGCTGACTATATAATGGTAGCGTAGACCAAAAGCGTGGGCAAGCTTTTTGCTTATGGACTGGAATTGGATAGTGGATCTGCGTTTCAAAACCACTCTTCTGAAGAGATCGCAATAACTGCGTAGGGGAATTTCATGTCTATTTCCTTCTACATGATGTTTAATCCACTCTTCTCTTTTTGAACCATTCCATATATTTACTAAAGCAATTGATTTGGCATCTCCTATTACACCCACTCTTTTCGGATCAAATCCAATGCATATAGAAACTTCGCCTAGCATATCAATAGCCATATGATCCAATATCTCTAAGCATATTCCAATTTCCGGTACAGTTGGTCTTTTTCTGATATTTGACTCTCCCTAAAGGATTATGCAATATCCTTGTTGCTACCTACTAAACCGATTCTATTTGATCATTGTCGACAAGACTTTGGAACAGATCGTAATCCCGTATATAGTCGGATTCGATGTGAAAATCAGACGCTAAAACAAAGCACAAATAGCCTCAGTTTCAGTTTATTAGAACCTTCAACAACTTTGTAATGCAGAACGCAAACCATCAATTGGTTTACGACCTCTGGAAGTTCAATGAGCCTGTATCTCGATACTGTCGTGATGCTTTTACATCTCAGCCTCTGCCGGTCTTGAGCGCTTAAGTAAACTGAGTATTAACTGTTTGTCTTGTTCGTTTAGGCCAAATTTGTATATAACGGCAACGTATACAACGAGGTCGACAATTGTTATCAGCGCCAGTGGGACGTTACTGAGATGCAGCACTGCTGAAATAGCCAAAATGACGGCCAAACCGAAAATGGGCGGCACACTCGCCTTTCGTAACCCAAGAGCCCAGCCGTATCGGCTCAAGAAAAAGAGGTCAAGAGGAAGCCCAAAGGCTACAGTAAGTACGGTCGCAAAAGATGCACCAAAGTAGCCGTACTGAGGGATTAAAAGCACGTTTAAGCCTATGTTGATAGCGGCTTGCAAGAAATTTAGTTTCATGCTCAGCTTTTGCAGGTTAGCAGCGACAAGGGCGGTTCCCAAAAAGTAACCCGGGTACATGAGCGCTGCGGACCAGATCAGTATTTGTAGAGCCCCGACGGATGGGTCGAAGCTGGCTCCAAAGAGGAGTGAGACGATCGGCTTTGCCCACAGTGTGACTACAAACGCCATTGGCAGGGCAAGGTACATCAGGTATTTTATCGCGAGCGCGCACGTGTCTCGAAAGGACTGCTTGGAGTCCCGGTGCAGCTTGGAGAGCACAGGGAATATAGAGGCGACAAACATGCTGGGAATAACGAGCGACGCCTCTGAGAGGGTATACGCGACGCTGTAAAAGCCGACCGCAGTCGTACCCTGGATCACTGATATCATCACGACGTCAATTCTGAAGAAGATGATTACGCTCACTGCCGAGGCAGCCATAGGCCAGGCTTCACTTAGAGCATGTTTCCAGAAAGTGAAGTCGGCTTCAAGATGAGGCACAAAAAATCGGCGGACGCATATCGCGTAGACGTACGCTAACGCAACCACGGACCCGGACCCCCCCGTCAGGAGCGACAAGAGCGCAAATGCAATAATGTTCAAGTGCAGCTCAATCGCGATAACGACTCCACAAAGTGGCACCATACTAGTTATGACCAAAACGGCGGCTTGGAACTCAAGCTGTTCGAATGCTTGAAATATGGCTAAAAGGAGCGACGATAGCGCACTGACGATCATTCCAACAGACAGGATGTAGATGACGTAAATGGTCTGCTGCGAGTACCCAACGCCATTTACCAGCGCAACGATCAGGCCGATGGCAGCGAGGCCTAACAGTACTTCCATCGGAATGAGGTTCGCGACATATTTGCCAGCTAAGCCCCTATCTTTAGCAACCTCTCTTGTAGCTAGCGTATTCAGGCCGAATGTCGCAAGAATGCCTAAAACTGCCGTGAGTGCCAGTCCAAGGTTCAAGATCCCCAAACCGGCCGCGCCCAAGTACCGCGCAACGAGAAGTGCATAAATGGCACCCTCCCCATAATTTATTATCTGACCAATTGTCAGTAAGGACGTATTTCTCGCTACACGTTTGGCGCTCGACATATTACTTCCGTGTATCTCGGTCTGAGGTAGCTAAACATTCGATGCGCGAAACGGCAGCTTGGGGGCCGCCTTTCTCGAATCTGCCTCCGACTGCTCGCGTAAGCACTCTTGTTTTTTGATCGCAGATCAACGCAAATATGCTTACGGAAAAGACCTTTAGAACCTAGATAGCTCTTTTGATAGCGTGCGAGAAGAGCCTCTGGTACGCCGACGGTAGTTCTGATCTTTTCATCAATTGGATCACGATAGGGAGTAGATGCATTTTTGTGTGGCACTTCTTCGGTTGCAGGTTGCTAGCTAGTGCGGCTTCCAAGCATCGATATAGATCGTTTAGACATAGTTTAGGACCACATTCACGGCCTACTCGGATCAAGCTTAACGACGCGATGAAAAAGCTCTTTTGAAAAAAGCAAATTTGGTCCTACCACGAACGGGTCTCGCTCCGTTGCATAACAAGCGCGGGTTACTCAGCTGAAATGAATCGCTTCATCGAATCAGCGCGCACGCGCTTCAAGAGTCCCAAAACTGCAATTCAGATAACGTAGTCTTCCAGACGGGCAGAAGTGAAACAGACTCACTAATGTTGTTTTACATAGTTCACCAGTTTTTTTTGTGGGCGAAAATCGCTTGCTATTAAGCGTGTGGCAGCAAACACCAAACACGTCTTAAGACGTACTCAATGGGCTGCGTCATTGCGGGAAAAACGCAGAGAGGCTGCAATCAAGAGCGTTAGTGGCGTGCCATCTAACAAAACCTTGGCAATAGAGCACTAGTAGACAAAGTGACAACCTAAACCCCCCCCAAAGGCATAATAAGAAATTAAGCCTACGTTCGCGAATATTATTCCATACATATTTTTCGTAGTTTTGATCAATCAGGATCTCCACTTGAACGAATTAACTTTCTATTTACAATAATACTCGTTAAAGAGAGTATCATACACCGTTAGGTTTTTAGCGGCAATAACGCGCCAGTCATATGCCCGTTCGCCACTTTGTCGATCATTGATGATGCGTAGTCTCTCCCCGTTAAGCACATTTATTACAGCGCTTGCAAGTGCTTCTGCACTTCCAGGTTCTACAAGCACATCTGCATTAAAGGTGGCTACAATATCTGGGATTCCCCCACGCTTGTCGCTACCAGTGGGGCGCCACACGCGAGCGCTTCAACCGCAGCAATGGATAACCCCCCCTTAAAGAGGGCACTGCAACGACATCAGCGTCGCTGTAGTACAGTGGCAGTAAGTCAGTGGCAACCCGCTGAGCCCCTTCACGGCGAATGAATCCGTTGCTCCAGTTGGACGAAGAACGTTTCGTGCGCTCTTTGGCTAGTCAGCACATGTCAATTCCACCTTACTTCCGCCGAGCGCGTGATCGAAATCTTGATGGAGCGCCGACAATGCCAAACGCGGTTCGCGAGGTCAACCCTACCGATTTTGGCGAGCTTGACAAAGGAGGGACGACCGTTATCGATGCACGCGAGCCTAAGGCATTTGCCGGTTCGCATGTTCCCAGATCACTAAACATTTGGCTTGACGGCATGAGCTTCTTTCCTGGATGGGTCCTTGACGACGATGAGCCCGTCGCGCTCGTCACGGAGAGACCATCTGACGCCGTGGTTGCTTGTACATATTTGTGTCGGCTTGGCTTTGATATGTCGCAGCCCACCTCTATAACGGGATTCCCGATTGGCGCAACCGAGGAAAGCCGATTGCGCAACTCAAGACGTGTTCAGTTTATCAGTTGTGCAAGTTTATACTATAGCAATCCTGTACTGCCTTCGATAGAGAGCGTATCTTGAAATATTCCCAGTTAATTCATATAATTGGAATCCTAAGGGGTGTTTGGCATTTATGAAATTTAAAAAAATCCTAATGATCGGTGGCATGCCAATAGGCGATAAGGTTGGCGGAGGGGACATCGCATCCTATAGCTTAGCAAGGGCTCTGATTGATATGGGGACCGATATTGAATATGTCGCCGTACCTCCTAAGGGATACAGAATTGAATCAAGCGAGGATTTTATCCGTGCGGGGGCTGAAACGATCATTTCACAGGCATTGGAAGGTGCCAAGCGTCTTCCTGATGGAACCATTGTCCATATTCATGCCTCACATGATACGCAAGGATACATGCTTGGATATACTATAAATAAAATTATCTATAACAATATAAAATTGATAATACACGTTCTTGCTCCAAAAGTCTATAGTTTTCCCAGATCGCCTATCGAAATTTTTAGTATATTCTCAGGAAAATATTCAGATTTAGTTTTTGCTTTATCAGAATATTCTAAAGAAAATATTCATAGATCTTATGGGATTCCACTGGATAATATTGGTGTTTCTTACTTAGGAGTTGAAGAATCTTTTCTAAAAGTTCCAATTGTGAGAAAAAAGGAAAAAAAATCCACCCTTTTATTTGTTGGTCGAATAGGAGACAGAAAGAATCAAAAAGGGCTAGATGTTTTGCTTGAATCTATGCCCTCAATTCTAAAGGAAAAGGATGTTTCGTTGAGGATAGTAGGGCCAGGAAGAATTGAGTCTTATGCCTCGACGGCAAAAAAGCTGGCATTATCAGAAAAGATTAGATTTCTAGGTTTCATGAGACACGAAGATCTCTTCAGAGAATATTCGGCAGCAGATATGTTTGTTTTCCCCTCAAGAAGGGAAAGTTTCGGTCTTGTTCTGGCAGAAGCTATGGCATTAGGATTGCCTATAGTGTCAACGCTGTCTGGTGCAATTCCAGAAGTGGTTCAAGATGGTGAGAATGGAATACTTGTTCCGCCTGATAATCCAGAAGAATTGGCAAAAGCTGTTATTTCATTATTGGATTCGCCTGATAAAATGGATGAAATGAGTCGAAAAGGGCGAGAGCGAGTAGAATTAGACTTTACCTGGAAGAAGGCCGCAGAGAGAGTACTGAATTGTTATAAAGAATTAATTGATGCTCCTGCCTCTGCAAAAGGCGACATTCATGGGCACTAAGAATTGGGTTGTCTACCGATAATAAGTTGACAAACATGAAAGCCGTAGAAGAAAAAGTCTAGCCAATCTCACGGGAAGCTCAGAGGAATTATTCAACACAGCATATAAATGCCAAGCTTTAAGGACTCTACAAATCAGGCCAAATTTGAAAAGCCTTTTGAAAAGCCTTTTATGTTAAGCTGGCTTTGGTGAAAAAGCTTTTTGATTTAGGTGACTAAGATGAGGACCTCAGTAGAGGCGGATGATATGTCGGCCTGGTATCTGCTGTATGCTTTTCGGAACTCGGCCATAATGTCAACCTTATTGAAATCGACCAAACAAAAGTAGAGGCCATCAACCAAGGAAAGCCGCCCATATTTGAGAAAGTCTGGAAGAGATGCTATTGGCCCATGCGGGCAGAAATTTGACGGCCCACATCAGGCTTTGAGAAGATACCCGATACAGAAGTCGTTCTAATCTGCGCAGATACTCCACCGGCTCCCGACGGAGGTGCTGACCTATCCATGATCGCCTCTGCAGCCAAGTCAATAAGCATCGCTATAAGAAAAAGCGAAGGATATCACGTTGTAGCAGTAAAAAGCACAGTTCCGCCAGGTATCGACCGAAGTTGTCTTCACTGACTGACGGTGTCAAAATCGGTCTTTTTTTGTGTCAGCGACGTTTGCAGCGGACATGAAGGAACGGCGGCCTACGCTAGCGACGGTAAGCAAGATAAGTTGCGACACGCCGAACGTCAAGCGCTGTGTTGGGTGTGGGGCCGGTGAGGGGATATTGACAGTCGTAAATAGTATCTCTTTAAGCTGCTTATCTTATATGCGCAGTGAACCCATAAGAAAAGCAGCATAAAGGGTCTCGGTAGTGAATGCTTCTAACGGGGTTAGCTTTGCTACTTCGACGATCCAACCACTTTTGCAGGCATCCCAACTGCTACACAGCGTTCGGGAATGTCTTTTACTACTACTGCATTTGCGCCTATGATTGTGTCATCTCCTATTGAGACTGGCCCAATAATCTTCGCTCCGGCGCTTATCCAGACATTGTCTCCTATAATAGGATAACTTCTATCTGCTTTTTCTTTGTTCCACGTTGTTCCGATTGTAACCCCCTGCCATATCTATTCGTTGTTCCCGATCACCGAATAGCCAACAACTACACCGTGGCTGATGTGCATTCCTGATCCAATCTCCGCTTCAAAAGAGACATCTATCGCACAAATTTTCAAGCCAAACATTGTTAAATATTGCGTAATACGTGATGCTGTGGACCTCACCCCCTTTTTAGAGTGCAAAAACGGGCTAAATCACTCGGTTGGCAAAAATATCATTGTTGAGTCCTAATCCCGTCACAAGAGCGTCACCGCGTCACTGGTTGTCACGTCACGGCGCAAAAGAAAGACGGAATACACAGACGGCTCACGCCCCACCTGCCGCATATTGGTGCAGTACATTGCTAAGAACACGAGAGGATATGCGCTTTTTTATCAGCGATAGAGGTCGTAAAACAACGCGCTGTGCTTATCTAGCGGACCACATAACGTTGGATGCAGCTTTATCTGTGTATTGAACGGCGAAACGACTCGCGAACAGATCGACAATTTAAATGAAGACGAGTTTCCAACGTTGATCGCAAAGGATCTCGGCGAGTTGCTGATATGAGAGTGCTGGCAAAACGCTGAAACAACGCTCGAAAAGAGCTTACGCTTAAGAATTTCATTTTATCAGCTTCTTTAATGTTGTTGCTGAATGTTGCACTCGAGTGTTTAACTATATCAAACTTATTCAATTTGTCCGTTTTCGACCCGCTTCAAAAATGCAGCAATATTAAAATAAAGTAGCGAGAGTTAAGTCTCTTTGAACAAAGAACCAAACAAAGTTCGGCGTGCTGCGCAAAAAAAGATTGCGGGTTATCGAGGCAAAAATGATCGAGAAAGCAGTAATACCGGCAGCGGGCTTAGGGACGAGATTTCTGCCAGCAACGAAAGCGCAGCCGAAGGAAATGCTCCCTGTTGTTGATAAGCCGGTGATCCAATACGTGGTTGAAGAAGCGATATCATCTGGGATAAAAGATATACTGATAATCACGGGACGCAACAAACGAGCCATAGAGGATCATTTCGATAAGGGGACCATTGACAACAGGTACGTGCTTGAAATAGACGAAATGATGGAGGGCGTAAATCTTTTTTATACCCGGCAACAGGGGGCAAAAGGGCTCGGAGATGCCGTTTACTACGCTAAAAGCTTCGTTGGGGACGACCCGTTTGCCCTATTGCTAGGTGACACTATAACCATCCCAGAGTGTTCACGAGAGCTCATAGCGAAATATGAGGCTTTCAAGACGTCTATCATAGCCGTTGAACAGGTTCCTCGGGAGAAAATAAGCAGTTATGGAATAGTCCAAGGCACGGCAATCGAGCAAGACGTTTTGCTAGTAGAAGATTTAGTAGAGAAGCCCCCCCCAGAGAGCGCGCAGTCAAACCTCGCGATCTTGGGCAGATATATCCTCACCCCGGCAATATTCGACGCAATTGAACAAACACCAGCTGGAAGAGGTGATGAGATTCAACTTACTGATGCGCTTCGTAACCTGGAAGAGAAGAGATATGCGTACATTTACAGGGGCAAACGATACGATATAGGGAACAAGGTTGACTGGATAAAATCGAACATTGAGCTTTTTTTGCAAGATGAGCGGTTCAGCAGGGAACTTGAACGTTTTTTGCCGCTACTAAGAGAGGATAAAGATGAGCGCGAGAGAAGTTAAGGAGATAATTGTTAATCTTGATGATATCAGTGAAAAAGTTGGCGGGAAGACCGTTTTAGTGACGGGAGGCGCAGGATTTCTAGGATCGTGGTTGTGCAACGTCCTGGCTGAACTCAATGCAAACGTGATTTGTTTGGACAATCTTGCGAGTGGCCTAGAATCTAATATATCAGATCTTCTTAACAAGGATAGTTTCACGTTCATCAAGCACGACATCACGCGGCCGATATTCTTCGATGAAGATATGGACGTGGTGTTGCATCTCGCAAGCAGGGCTTCCCCGTTTGAGTTTCAGCGGTTTCCCATCCAGATCCTTAAGGCAAACACGCTCGGAATGTGGATAGCACTTGGCATAGCGAAGAGGCACAAAGCGCGACTTCTCTACACATCAACGTCCGAGATATACGGAAATGCCACGGAGATACCGACGTCAGAAGAGTACACCGGAAACGTGAACCCCGTCGGGCCGAGAAGTTGCTATGACGAGGCGAAAAGGTGTGGGGAATCCTTTGTCGCGGCTTACCGGTTAGAGCACGGGATCGATGCGAGGATAGCACGACTTTTTAATACATACGGACCGAGGATGCGGGCAGATGATATATATGGCCGCGTAGTACCTCGCTTTATCGAACAAGCGCTATCAAATAAGCCAATCACCGTGTTCGGCGATGGGTCGCAGACGAGAAGTTTTTGTTATGTCACCGATCAAATAGAGGCGCTTCTTAAACTTGGATTCTCAGAGGGTCTGGATGGAAAAACCGTGAACGTCGGAAACGACGAAGAGATAGCAATTCTCAAACTTGCAGAAACTATAAAGAAGTTAACAAACTCCGCATCAGAGATCAAGTTTGAAGTTCTACCAGAAGACGACCCAGTACGGCGAAGGCCAGACATTCGCAAGGCCAAAGACGTATTGAATTGGCAACCAACGGTAGGCTTAGAAAAAGGGCTAGAAAGAACAATTCAGTGGTTTAGGTGAGTAATCGTGCTAGTGCGGCGAGACGTCGCCGTCGCTGACAGAGTGCCCGCAGGAGCTTCAAAAGCTCTTTTTTCTTCCGCTTTTGCCACGCCGACGTGTACGAGAGCATGATACTAATAGCGCTCGAGCAACACCTTGCCAGCGAGGGCTTGCGTTAAGCACGTAGCATGGGGCACATAACTGCTGACGACGCATACGTCATGCGCGAGGTGCGCTGGTGTGGGTATGAAGGCGCGCTTCACGCATGAGGGGAGTATATAATGCGCGAGTTTGCAAAAAGCGTCGGTATGTCGGATTGGACATCACGGCGGTTCTACCCGCTCCGATGAGAGGGAGGCGTTGCCCAAACCGACCGCATTGAACGTTAACTTGTCCCGGAACAGCAGCGGGTCGAAAATTCGCCGGGCGTCGATCACCGCCGGCTGGGCCATCTGGGCGATAAAGTCGTTAGACGTCAGGGCTTTGAATTGCTCCCACTCTGTCACGATGACGCAACAATGAGCCCCGGCCAGACAGGTAGAAATTGAATCCGCATGTTCGAGCGCTTCAAATCCGCGGAGTGTGATCGCTTTGACAACCGGATCGTACGCGCACACACGGGCTCCTGCCGCTATGAGCAGCGTGGCGATCGTAAGAGACGGCGCGTGGCGCATGTCATCGGTATTGGGTTTAAACGCGAGCCCGAGCAGCGCCACTTTCTTGCCGTTTGGGTTACTAAGGGTCGATAGCACGAGCCGCGCTACATGACGCGCTTGACCATCGTTGACGGTGAGAACGGCGCGCAGCAGGGGCGCCTGATATCCGTATGCCTCGCCAAATTTGCACAGCGCCTTCACGTCCTTGGGCAGACAAGAGCCGCCAAACCCGGCTCCGGCGTTGAGAAACTGAGGGTTGATCCGCTTGTCTAACCCGACGCCAGCCATCACGTGCGACACGTCGATTCCGGGCACCTGCTCGCAGATGTTCGCCACTTCGTTTGCATAAGACACCTTCGCCGCAAGAAACGCGTTGCTCGCGTATTTTATCATTTCAGCAGATTCAAGTCCCATCGTCAGTATGGGCACCGGGCGCTCGTAGAAGGTGGTAAAAACGTCCGCAAGGGCTTTGCCGGATCGTCGGTCGTGCTCGCCGATTACGACCCGGTCCGGATGCAGCGTGTCGTGAATCGCCGAGCCCTGCCGCAAAAACTCAGGATTCATGCACAGGCCGAAATCGCGTCCGGCGGTGAGGTGTGACTCCCTCTCGAGGGCCGGCTTTACGACCTCTCTCGTCGTGCCAGGGGTGACGGTGCTCTTTACTACCACGACGTGGTACGTGTCCTTTTTCTGCAAGGCCCTGCCGATGTCCTCGCTTGCGCTCATGACATAGCGCAGGTCTATCGTACCATCCGGTTGATCGGGCGTAGCAACGGTTATGAAGCTCACGTCAGTTTCGGACACCGCTTTGGCGCGACTTGTTTCGGCGCGTAAGAATTGCGATCGAACAACCTCCTTAAGGGCAGCATCTAATCCCGGCTCATAAAACGGTGCCCGCTGTTCGTTGATGGCCTGCGCCTTCTCCTTGTTCTGTGTGGCCGCAATGACGTGATACCCGCGTGACGCAAAACACACGGCGGTGCTCAGGCCGACGTAACCAGTGCCAATAATCGATATCCGTTGCATCGGGATCATGTGCGCGCGAGAACACTTAGCGCGAGAACACTTAGTATTTACCCAGATATTTAAGATTCTTCCGCCTAGTTCTTCTTTCCTTAATGCTGGCAAGCAACATTTTTCTGCATTGGGAGTTCAGCACGCTGGCAAGCAACACCTTTCTGTATCGGGAGTGCGCCAATCTAAAGTGGCACAGGCTGGGATATTGTGAGTAGTCTAGCGTTTTGCCCGCTGGATGAATGGCGTGTATGGAGCTCGTGTAGACATGTATCACCCGTTCCATTATTGGCTTCTTTGCTACAATCAAATCGCAGTGTGCTGCTGCTTTGTGCTCAGCTCTTAGTTTCCCATCCGTCCTATTTAATAACCCATGAGCGCAACTAGCTCTACTTTGGGATTAGCTCGAGCTCGTGCCCCCAAGCAAACGAAAAGCGTTAAGTCATGCTACGAACCAAGAATGGTCGTTCTGTGGATATAGAAAGAAACATAAAGCGAGGAGCATCTTACACAGCAAGTAGCTGCCGAGGAACACGGCAAGGAAACGCTTGCTTCACGCAATAACTATGTCAAGTCAAAGCACTCAGAAAGCGCTGATAGCTTTTGCCTACATCCTCGTCCCTTGTGCACTAATCTCGTTGGTCGCTAGCCCTGCGCACCAGCCAGAAATCGATATTTTTGCCGCTGTCCCCCTTTTTTGGGTTTTTATTTTATCCGCACTTGCGGCTTTTATGGCTTCAGTGATATGGCAAGCACATTGTCGAACGTATAGCAATTTCAAATTTTCTTTCTTAGGCCTAATTCTGACCAGCTCCGCTATTTTATGTCTGCCAGTGTTACGGGGGTACCTCTTATATGGCTCAAACGATTCACATAGCCATTTCCAGACCATTCTTTCGATCATTGGATCAGGCAGTTTCTCCGCAGATTATTATCCGTTCAGCCACGTCTTTGCTGCGGAAATAGCACAGATAACCTCTCTGCCGCCGCAAACCGCAGAGGGTCTGGTCATGCCAATCCTTTCTCTTCTTTTTGCGCTCTTTATATACTGTCTCGCTACTGTGGTGTGTGAGAGACGAGAACGGGTGTTGTTGGCAGCTGCCATCGGCTTCATCCCTCTCTTTAGTTACTATGGAACCTCATTCTATCCTGATGGCGCCGCCATTCTAATGTTACCTCTCGCGTTTTATCTCGCGTTCAAGGTACGATATGACAGGGGATACGTCCCCCTCCTTATCGTCGTGTTATTCGTCTTCCCTTTTTTGCACCCCCTTGTTTCGTTAATTCTCGTCTTCTGTTTGTTCGGCATGTTTATTGGCGAGGCGATTTTGAAAGGCCGGGGTTTTATCACACGGACACATCTTTCACTTACGATGGGACTGATAGCAGCTTTTGCGTGGTACGCTTGGTTCTTTGTGCAAACAGGAGAGAATGGCTATACAAGAGGAGTAATCGCGTGGCTTACGGGCGAACGAGCATTAATTCCGCGCGTTGCGGAGCTAGAAGGAGCGAACAGCCTCGGTCTTCAAGGTGAGGCAGTGCTTGCGCTCAAGACATATGGGGTACAGTTCTTAGGTTGTGCGATTTCTGTGATCGCTATAGGCATTGTCCTGCTTCATTTTTACCGCCGCGACAAGAGCATGGGCAACTATTTCATAGTGGCAGTCGCTGCGATTGCAACCACTTTGGGAAGCCTCTTCATGTTCGCGAGCACTGCTAACGAGACCCTCGGTCGATTTTTTTCGGCAAGTCCCGCTTGGGCGTGGATTCCAATATTGGCTGCACTTCCACTTTCGGTCGTGAACGACAAGAGAAAGTATGGGGTGTGGCTGGTCGGTGCGATCATCATAACTTCATCCCTCGTAGGGGTTGCCTCAGTCTTTCGCTCACCGTGGATATCGCAGGTAAACTGGGATTTTACGTACCAAGATAATGCATTATCGAACTGGTATCTACCGCTCGCAGTCAGCGGAACATACGGGTCTGCCGAAATTGCTTTTCCGGTGGGCCTTCCGGCGACAGCAAGTCAGCACATACCTCCCCATTTTGGCTATAATAACAACACGACCCTCAGGAGCTCCTTATCAAAGGACAGTGTAATCGCCTTTGGCGAGGACCGGCAACTTGCGGTGGCTGAAAACCCGGTGCTGAATAACAGCCCGGTCATGGGCACCTGGGGATTTCCCGCGATCACTCAAGCAGACATTAATAAGCTTCAGAACGATCGAAGTGTTAACGTTATCTATACAACAGGCACTGATGAGGTCTTGCTTGTCACGTAATGGCGTCGCCTGATAGTAAAGCCTTCTGCCTGGCAGAATTGCTGTGTTTTGATAGCTCATCGTGTTTGCTTTTGCTGCGATGAGCTTCGTCTTGCCGGATCGTACTCAAGTTATTGTGCCGCTTCAGCATACACAAAGCTGCCACCGAGGCGCTATACAGCTAGGCTGCATTTCCTTGACGATCTCATCGGGACGATCACCGTGACAAGCGCAGATCGTCTCGTGTTAAGAGAAGGCCGTTCAGCGTGCCGAGAAGCGCCGTTTTAGTTCGCGGTGTTGGTCACTTTGGAGCGCTCACAACCGCCTGGTCGAGAGTCAGTGAACGGGTTTCGTACCTAAACGACTTTGAAGGCGCAACAATCGCTTTAAATAGAGCCTGTGATGACATCTCTTCCAGCCACTTACACGACAAGCCCTGTCAAACGCACGTCGAGAAAGCGCCTGCTCTTTAACCGATCACACCTCGGTAACAGAAGTACTTGGCCACGATCCAATGAAAACGACGAAAACGCAGCAATTAATCAACTCTTCCTGGCTGCGACGCGCCGCCACTCGTGCAGATACCCTCGTAAACGGGCATTTTGATCTAGCATTAGCACTCGGTATTGCGATTGCCACGGTCGCGCTGGTTTTCGTGCCCTATCTGAACGGCACCTTTCTGCGGCCCGTGCTCGGCATCGTGTTCGTACTTCTCGTTCCCGGCTATGTTTTTATAGCTGCCTTTTTTCCGCGAAAAGAAGACATGAGCGACATCGAACGAATAGCGCTCTCTTTCGGCTTCAGCATAGGTGTCCTTGGTCTCATCGGCATCGGTCTTAACTACACGCCGTGGCTAATTCGCTTGGAACCTCTCATGGCCTGCGCTACGGGATTCGTTGTTGTCTGCGTTTACGTAAGCATTGTTCGCAGGGCTGCCGTCCCTCAAGACGAACGCTTCTCAGTGCGTGTGCATGACGTCGTCGACAGCGCAAGGCGAATCGTCCCTCAACAATCAACGCGCTTCGACAAAGCACTGACCGCAGTTATCCTAATCTCAATCGTTGTGTCGACGGCTACGTTTGCGTACCTGGTGCTCGCCCCCACCGGCGATACGTTTACGGAGCTTTATATCATGGGTCCGTCCGGAGCCGCAGTTGACTATCCGACCCAGTACGTCCTTGGCCAAGTGAAGAACGTGACGGTCGGGGTAGTCAATCAAGAGCAGCGGGACACCACGTACGATTTGGTGATCAGGCTCAACGGTACTTCAAACGCGACAACCCTGTACACGGAGAATTTTACGCTCGCAAACGGTGAAACGTTTCAGAAAAGCGTCCCGTTGAAACCCGATCGAATAGGGCAGAACATGAAGATGGAATTCTTGCTGTACCGGAATTCCGACTATTCAGCACCCTACCGAGAAACGTACTTATGGGTCAACGTCACCAAATCGTAACCAGGTGTCCGGAGTCCGGGCTTGCCGAATCGCCGGCGTACCGTATTCCAACGTTATTGCCTCGGACCTTGTGACACCTTGAAGAACCGAACGAACCTCAACATTAATGTTTCGATTAAACATTGTTTTGCCGGATCTAGTGGCAGAATCTCAATCAAAACCTGTGTCTCTGGCTGCAGGCGACAAAGAGCAAAGCCTCTCTTGCAAATCCGTGCTGAAACTGCAATGCTCGCACAAACGCGCTACCCCATATCTCGGTTCTGTTCACAGTAGCTCTCGAAAGCAATGATGTCTCTCTCATCAACTCTGTGCAGGCAACGAGCACGCGACAGGCGTCTTTATATGAACCCAACGTTTAGTGATAGATAGCTCCGCTGGTTAACAGCATGATTATCACCGAGACGCAGCGTTTTGTCTACAGTCTACTAGCGCTCACGTTTGCCACCGTTGCTGTTTTGGTCTTACTCAACGTCTACGCGCTCGAGATCTTTCTCATGCTCATTATCATTGAATTCCTCGTGCTCGTCGAACTTACAAAGCCCTCTGTGATCATTATGGCTTGGAGAAAGAACATCGCCATATTTGTCGTTATCTGCGTGATCGTGTTCGCTATTATCCTGTATCAAAGAACAGCGACTATACTGCGATGAAGCGGAGTACTTTATGCGGGGCCGTGCGGGTATCGCTGACGTAGTTTTGCCGCTACGCAGTGATTTTATTGCTTACTGGAAAATCTTCGACTATACTGCGACGCGGAGGCTTGGCGCCACGGAGCCAATTCATCGTGTTTGCCGGTAAGCTTCTGGTTGTCGTTGTGAGTGAAGCACTAGCATACTTTGCATTGTGCCATTCGACAGTCATTTTTGTCGTGGACGGGGCAGGTATGCGGTGATTTCAGGCATTCTGGTAATGGCGCCCGATACACGTGCCGGTCAAAGGGACCTGATTAGCTTTGCCGCGCCTCCATGTCACGCGAATGGAACGCCATTACTCAACCGGGCGAAACGGACGGTCCGACCCTTTGAGGGGCTGCACCGACATCCCCCTTTTCCCGCAGCGCATCTTGCGCCGTGCATAACTCGAAGAAACGTCCAGTCCCGCCGGCCGTGAGCGACGCCCAGTCACCGGTCTCTATTACGCGCCCGTTCTCAAGCACGTAGATGACATCGGCGTTGCGGATCGTCGAGAGACGGTGGGTGATAGCGACGATGGTGATGCCGCCGTGCAGGGCCTCAATCGCCCCTTGAATACGCCGCTCGTTCTCTGAGTCCAGGTTGCTCGTTGCTTCATCGAGGATCAACACGCTCGGCTTCCTGAGCAATGCCCGTGCAAGCGCGAGCCGCTGCTGCTCCCCGCCCGACAAGCGCACCCCCCGGTCGCCGAGCACGGTCTCCATCCGATCGGGAAGCTTCGCGACAAAATCTTCAGCGGCGGCTAAGCGGAGCGCCGTACCCAGCTCATCTTCGGTTGCGTCGGGATACGCCCAGAGCAGGTTCGCGCGCACGGTGTCGTTAAAAAGAAACGTCTCTTGTGCGACGTAGCCGATGCACCCGCGCCACGCGTCTAGTTGTTCAGCTTCGAGCGGCACCCCGTCAATCAACACCGCACCCTTTTGCGGTTCAATCAGCCCCATAATGAGGTCGGCGAGCGTACTCTTTCCGGCGCCTGACGTGCCCACGACCGCGGTCATCTTTCCCGCGTCGACTGTAAGGTTGACGTGCTCTACCGCCGACTGACCGTCAGCGGCATACGAAAACGACACGTCCCGCAACTCGACTCGCCGGCGCAGCGTGACATCGTGCGCATGGGAAATTTCGCGCTCTGCTTCTGCCTCGCAGCGGGCCTTGATATCCACGACGTTTGCATAGGAGGGAAGCATGTTAACGACCGCCTGGTAGTTGAGCTGGAGGGCGTTGAACTGAGGTATGATCATGAAGAACAGGTACAGCAGCACCAGCACCGTGGCACCGGGCAGGTGCAAAACGTCGATCAGCGTGAGCAGCGCCCCCGCGAGAATGACCACTGAGCCGACGTTGACCAGCAACTGGCTGGTGTTCACGTTGCGCACATAATCCACGTAGTCTTTCATGATGCGCGCGTTGAGGTTTGAAAAGCGCGCCATATTGCGTTCCTGCGCACCATAGCTCTTCACGGTCTTCATGCCGTCCAGGTGCTCGGTCACCGCCCCGTAGAGGCCCCGCATATCCGCGGAAAGGGCCTTACCCCTTTCGCGCGAGACTGAAATCTTGTTTTTCAGTCCAAAGATAAGGACGATGCCACAGAGAACCACGGCTGCGGTCGTTACCGCCGAGAGGAGCCAGGCCACGACGACGTACGCGACCAGCACCATCAGGCCCGCCAGCGCCTGGAACATCTGCTGTGTCCCATAGCTCACTCGATCAACCTCAGAGGTCAACGCGTGGGTGAAGGTCGAGGCACGATTGCGCGTGAAAAAGAGCCAGTTTGTGCCGACCACCGCTGCGTAGAGTTTTTGCCTCAATTGAGTTGCGAAGTCAAGCTGGATCGCGTACCCGAGATTGTTTTGCCAGCGTGTGAGGAGAAAATAGAGCGTCATGATCACGACATAGACGCCCAACACGCTCACCAGTGTGAGGGGCAACCCGATAAAGGCAAAGGCTGTGGAGGCATAGTGCGCGACGCCTGCAGTCGCCCCTTGCCCCGTGTTGAAGCCTACCAGCTGCAAAAGTGGCAGGAGCAGGAGGAGTCCGATGCCTTGCGTAACGGAGAGGCACGCGCCGAGTGCTGTGGCTAGTGCTACTTTCGTGCCTTCGTCATTCCATAGCGCGGACAGGTAACCCCAAAACCCACCACTTTGTGCGCGCACCGATAGCTGCGCGCGCAGTCTCTTGCCGAGTGTTTCGCCACTCATGGTAACATCTGCACCGGTAACGTATAGCGTGACCCCCGTAGTGACCCTTAGCTTTCGCAAGGAGTCCTCTCGCTTGATTTAGCTAAACGTATCTAAACAAGATCTGTACAAGTTTATATACCAAATTGTGGTAAGGTCAATCTGGTTCAGCCTAAGATGTCACGTAAAAAACGCGCCTACCTCTACTCAGCAAACCGTATCTGGGGACTGAAAAATAGTCCTGTGCCGCTCTTCACGCCGGCTTCCGCATAAGGAGCGTTTTTATAGTGCTTTGAAGAAACTAATCGCTGGATTACCACGTAGTCTTTTTCGCTCATCGGGGCACGCATGCGCGGTTTCAGACGAAAAGCTCAACTTACGTGCATTCTCTCAGCGATTTTGCTCGTTCTTACCGCAGGATATGCGTCGGCGCAGAGCTTCCCGTCGCAGATCGAGCTGAATACCGCACAGAGCGGCGGGTTTGACTTTCCCACCCAGCTGCCGCTGTTCGCGTCACTCGCCGCTGATGCGAACGGCATCATAGCGAACGTCACCAGAGGCAACTTCTCCAACGCGAGCGCGCTGCTTGCCCACTACAACAGCACCATCAAGCAGATCACCTCGTCAGCGAACGCCTCACAGCAGGGCACGACCATCGGTGCCTTGGACGCGTCACAGGGTTCGTTCACGCTTCTCATCGCTAACGCACAACGTTTCAGCGTGCTTAACGCCACTGAAGCCGCGCTCCTCGTGGCAGCACCGCGCGGCAACGCCTCTATCGCAAATGCGCTCGAGATGCAGGCGCTCGGCAACGCCCTCAAAGGGCTCCCGGGAACAATCAGCGGGCAGAACGCCGATATCTACGCTGTTGCAGTTCAAAACGGGCTCAACCTCGCTCCGTACGGCAACGCCACGGCGCCCTTGAGCGCGTACGCCGCGCAGGTGAACGGTCGCGTCGTCAATGTCACCGGGGCGGTTTTCGTGACCCCGACCCTGACGCTCACCCAGAGCGCGCATAACGCGACCTATGGCGACACGCTCGTGCTCGCGGGCGACCTCAAGAGCAATCAAACGGGAGTGTCCAACGTCACGGTGGATGTGCACGTCGATAACAGCACCGTGGCAACCGTGTCGACGGCCGCGAACGGGTCGTACGCGTATCGGCTCCCCATCCTCAGTATCCCGGCAGGCGCGCATGTCGCATCCGTCGGATACACGCCCGTTGACGCGCCCTACAAGCCCGCGCAAAGCGCTCCGGTCAAATTTTCGGTTGCTGCGTCGCCAGTGAACAACACGCTGAGCTTCCTGTCGTCCAGCATCGCGCTGGGCAGCAACGTGCAGGCGCGGGGAGCGCTCACCACGGCGACCGGACCAGTTGCCAACGCTACGGTGGTGCTCTCCATAGGTGGTAGTAATGTCGCGAGTGCCCAAACTGATCAGAACGGCAGCTACTCGTTTTCCGTATCGTCCCTGCCGCTCTACCTGTCAGCAGTGCCCGGCGGCGTTACTGCCTATACGGTCTTTGACCCGAGCGGCCAGCCACTCGCCTCCGCCGCCAGCGCCGCGGTGAGTGTGTCAGCTGATTTAACAGGCCTGTTCGGCATCATCGCAGGGCTCGTGCTCGCCGCGCTCCTGATCATCTTCCTGTACCGTGGCGGGTATCTACGGCGGCGGCCCGTTGAAAAAGAGGAGGTAGTCGCTCCCGTTCTGCCGCCGGCGAGGGAGGCACGACCCATCGTCGTGCCGGTTCCCGTCTCCCACGTAGCCGAAGCGCCACAACGGATCAGCGACTGGGACAAGGTTCTCAGCGAGGCCCGCGAAGCGTTTGTTCGTGCTGACGACGAGAGTGCTACGAAAGCGCTGTTTGAATCGGCCGTGACGTCGCTCGCGGTAGTGGGGCACGTCCGGATTGCCGCGCACATGACGCACTGGGAGAAGAGCTGGGCCGTCGCTGCGGCCTTCCGTGACACAGAAACGCGCCTTGAGCTGCGGCAGTTGACCATGGCGTACGAACTCGCCAACTTCGGCGACCGCACGCTCACGGAGTCGCAGCGAGAAGCCGCCTTGAGCGCCTTTGCGTCCCTTCGCGGCCACGTCAGCGGCGCTGAGGAGAGCACGTGAAGCTGAGCTACGCGCTCATCGCAGCCGTCGTCATTGTCGCGCTCCTCATCAGCGTGCCGCTCCTCAACACGACCAAAGAGGACTTCAGCACGTACAACACCGCGTGGAACGGCGCCTCAGACGCAAAGGCCCTCGCCTTCAGCGACGGCTACACGACGAGCTCCGTCCTTGCGCTCAGCGAGATCGGGACCTCGGGTCACGGCGTAGTCTTCATGCTTAACCCGAACAGCTCGGTGGGCTTCTCCGCAAGTGACGCGAGCACCCTTCAGTCCTTCGTCCGAAACGGCGGCGTCCTCGTACTCGCCAATAACTTTGGCAACGGCAACGCCGTGCTCAGCGGGCTCGGGGTTTTGGGGGATGCGCGCTTCAACGGCTCACTCCTCGAGGACAACGTGAGCAAGGGGCTCAACGCGGCGCTCCCGCTCATCACGGACGTCACCGCATCGGGCCTCACCGCCGGCGTGCACGAGCTCTACTTCAACTACGGGACGGCCCTCGACGTATCAGGCACTAACGTCACGGTGCTCGCGCGAAGCGCGCCGACGAGCTACCTACTGGCTCCCGGAGGCGGCAACGCGACGGTCAACGCGACCACCGGCGCGCACCCGGTCCTTGCCACACTCGACTACGGCAACGGACGAATCGTCCTGCTCTCCGACCCGAGCGTGTTCAGCAACGACATGCTCGGCCAGGCGGACAACCAGCAGCTCCTGACGAGCATGTTCGCGAACCTCACGGGCGGCAACACCGCCGTGCCGATCATGTTCGACGAGTCGCACTTCGCGTCTCCGCCCGTGTTTAGTCTCCTCTATGACCGCATCAACGCAGACGATACTGTAAAATACACCGTTGTCGTACTCTTTAGTGCGGCCTTTGTGATCGGCATCAACGCGACAGCACTCGCGCGGCGGCGGCGCAAGGATATGGGCCCCCCGCTGAACGAAGTGCCCGTGAACGAAGAGGCAGTAATCACTGATATCGTCAGGGCCCACCCCGAATGGCGTCGGGCGCGCGTCAAGGGGTTCCTGAAACAACTACAGCAACGGCGGAGGATACGGCGTGACAAGTGAAAGTGACTTAAACGGCGTCACAGTGCCGCTCGACATCGGCATGGTCGCCGACACGGCGCAACGCATCAAGGACGAGCTCCATCGTGTGATCGTGGGAAAAGACGAGCTTATAGAGACACTTTTTTCGTGTCTCCTTGCTGAGGGGCACATCCTCGTTGAGGGCAACCCGGGTCTTGCTAAGACGACGATAACGAAGCTGTTCGCGCAGACGCTGGCCTGCACGTTCAACCGCCAGCAGTTCACGCCCGACATGCTCCCCGCGGACATCATCGGGAGCTACGTGTTCGACCAGAAAACCAGCGAGTTCTACGTGCGCAAGGGGGGCATCTTCGCCAACATCGTCATGGTCGATGAGCTCAACCGCGCAACGCCGCGCACGCAGTCCGCCCTTCTCGAGGCGATGGAAGAACGTAACGTCACGATCGAGGGCACGACGTTCCCGCTCGAAAAGCCGTTTATGGTCTTAGCCACGCAAACGATGGTCAATCTCGAGGGCACCTTCCCCCTTCCCGAGGTGCAGCTTGACCGTTTCTTCGTCAAAATGACGCTCGATTACCCGAGCACCGACGAGGAACTTCAGATCCTGAACGTGAAACTGGCAGAAACGCTCGCCATCGCCCAGGTCACCGACCGCGAGGCTATCCTTCGCATGATCGACGTCGTCAGAAACGTCTACGTTGACGAGAAGGTGCTTGAATACATCAGGGACATCGTCGTCAGCACCCGCAATCACAAGGATCTCGTGCTCCCGGCAAGCCCACGGGCGTCGATCGCGTTGCTCGGCTTGTCGAGGGTGCGCGCGGCGATACGCGGCCGGGACTACGCCATACCCGACGACGTCAAGGCGATCGCCTATGACGTGCTCAATCATCGCATGCTCATATCACCCGAGTCGGAAATCGAAGGCGTCACGCTCGAAGAGGTGATCGCCGCGATTCTTATGGATGCGCGGCCCTCGCGCTGAGTAATCAATCACCCTGATAATCATGAAGACCACCCGTCTGACGCACCTCCTCCTCGCACTTGCTGCGCTCTTTATCGCGCTCGGCGCGCTCCTCGACGCGTGGTTCTACGCCGGAGCCGGCTTCGCGCTCGCGCTCTATGTCGTCTGGCGTTTCTTCGCATTCCGGACGGCGATCGCGGCGCTCAACCTTGACGTGCAGCGAAACGCGGACAAGGCCGTGGTGCGACGGGGCGGAACGGTCACCATCGACGTTGCCGTCTCGTCAGCGACGCCCGTCGAGGGGCGCTTTACTGATACGCTGCCTCGTGGCGCCGAGCTCGTGGACGGAACGAACAGCGCCGACCTCGCACTGGCGGCAGGCCAGACGGCGACGTGGCGATATACGCTCTTGATGGCAAGCAGGCAGAGCGCACAGATCGAACGTGCCACCCTCACCCTGACCAACGGCTTGTTTTGGCACACGCTCGAGCTTGGTCCCGCCCCCCGCGTGGCGCAGCAGTCTCCCTACGCCGTTACTATCGAAGGTGGGGCCGGCGGGCCGGGAGGGGCGTCCGGCGTGACGAGCACGTCGGTCCAGTCGCTGTACCGCACGCGCCGCACCGGCAGTGGAACCGACCTCTCGCACATCCGCCCATTCGCGTCGGGCGACCCGCTCAAGCGCATTCACTGGAAGGCGTCGGCGAGGCTCAACACGCTCATGACAAAGGAGTTCCTCGCGGAGGTCGACGAAGCCGCAGGCGGAAGCGCGAACGTCAGCATCATCATCGACCAGGGTGGCACAATGGCCCGCGGGCCGCAGGGCGCCACTGAGCTCGATTTTGCGGTCAACGTTGCGAGCCACGTCGTCAAGTCGGCGATCGCCAGGGGGAACCGGATCGGCCTTGTTACCTATGATGACCATGGGGTTGCCACGAGCCTCCGGGCCGACTCATCGCTGTCGCATGCGTCGAGCGTCGTCAGGTCACTCAACGAGATGGAGCCGGGCATTCCGCTACGCGCCCCGCGCGCGAAGCTCGACATTACGGGAGCCGACGTGGTGCGCGTCAAGCGGCACTTCGCGGCGACCGAGGCCGACGAGACCGACGAGGACGTCAGGCACTTCCGGCACGTCGTCTCCTACATGTACGCCCGTGGCGAGGGCTACCTGCACAGCCTGAAGCGCGCTCCGGCATTTCGCGCGATAGCCGCCTCACTCCTGCGCGCACAGGGCCAATCGAGCATCATAATCGTTTCTGACCTCGAAAACGACTTTAGCCCGCTTACCGAGGGCGTCCGCCTCGCGACAAGCCGCGGGGCCCGCGTGTACGTCGTCGCGCTCTTTTCGAAGATATTCGAGCAGTTCGCGGATCCGCTCCTCTCGCTTGAGGACGTTTACGCGGCCTACGACGCACACCTGAGGCGCATGCGCAAGCTTGAGCAGATCCCCAACGTGAAGGTCATCGAGGCGAACACCGCTGAAGCGCTGCAGCCCGCACTAGAGGAGGCGCGAATAGCGTAATGGCACCCAGCGGTATCACTCAGCCCGTCAAAGCGGCGCGTGCACACCCCGTAGAGGCCCTCTTCCTTATCTCAGTGCTGGCGCTCATCGCCCTCGACCTCGCACACTTCACCATCGGGACGTTAGCGGCCGCCGCCGCTCTCGCCGCTTTTGCGGTCGCGTACACAAAGCGGTGGCATACGTCCAGTTTCGGCTTTTACGGGCTGGTAATCGCAGAGCTGAGCGCCATCGGTCTGGCGGCGGATCTCACCACCGTCGTGGTGTACCAGGCGCTATGCCTGCTGCTGCTTACGTCGGTCATCGCGCCGTTTCCCCGCCTTGAGAAGCTTCGCACATACGCGATGCCCGCGCTCATAACGGCCATCGTCGCAGCCGCATCGCTCGTGCCCGGCATTGCTGCCGCGTACGCCAAGTGGCTCACAACGGCCCAGGCGGCGGCGCTGTCAGGAATCATCTTGCTCGCGGCGGCGTTCGCGCTCGCCTGGATACGCCGACCGGCGCTCGTGCAACGCCCGGTGGAGGCCTGACATGGAAGCGACCGACGATCTTACCTCATATCGCCTTCGAAAGCGCATTCACGAGCTTGAAGCGGAGAACACGCGCTATCAGAAGAACCAGAACCTCGCGCGAAAGTGGGAATTCCGGATCACCGGCGTGGTCCTCCTCGCGATCGGGGCGGTGATAACACTCGTCGCGTACCCGTCGTACAACGGGTCACCCAGCGCCAGCGTCCTCATGATGGTCGGTATCGGCGCGCTGTTCGTCGGCGCCGTCACGGTGTTTCTCAACACGGAGCGTTTCATCAGCCAGAAGGTCGCAGAAGACCTCAACTTGAGCAGCGTCATCGTCGTTGATGACCTGCTGCGCGATCTTCGGGTGAAGAACCGGGGCGTGTATCTGCCGTCATCGATGACCGGCACGAACGTCAAGGTGTTCATACCGCTCAGGAGGGAGTACGAGGTGCCCGCAAAAGTACACCTCACCGAAGACCGGGCGTTTCTAATCGACCTTGCCAACCCCGCACAGGAGGGCGTGCTGCTTAAGCCACTCGGCTACCACCTGTTTGCGCACACGACCCGCGACCTGAAGGTGGACTGGAGAGACGCCCCGATCGAAACGGAGGGCGCGGAGGAACCTCAGCAGGATCGTGAACCGCAGGCTGGCAACACACTCACCGAGAAGCTGCAAGACGTCCTCGTAAAGGGCCTCGAACTCGCTGACAAGGTGGACGTCTCACAAAACGACGGCGAGCTCAGCGTGCGCCTCCACAATACTCCATACACCGGAACGTGTCATTCCATCGGAGAAGAAGCTCCGCAAGTCTGCGAGCAGATCGGCTGCCCGTTATGCAGCATGATCGCGTGCATATACACTGAATACGCCGACACCGCAAGCGTGCTTGAAGAGGCGCGCAATGAAGGCAGCGACATCATCATTCGATGCAGCGAGCTGGCGCGACCGCAACGCGACAGACTCGGTCTATGACTGATCACGTGATTCAGCGCGGCCCTCGACAGCTGCACCCAGAAGTAGTGAAAGATTGCTGCAGTACTGATGATCTACAAGGGTGGACCCGGACTCTGACCGTACGTTGGGTCACGGTCGGCAGTCATTTCTGCGATACACTACGTCAACGCACCGTGGCTGCTAGCCCGCCTTTGACTAACGCACCGGGCCGCTGGGTCGGCGCTGCAAGGGTCACACGAGCTTTGAGTGACGTCTTGGTTCAGCGGGACCCTGCGTGATGCTCCTCACCAACCAGCGCGAATCTTCCGGTTCATCTCGCTGTGTTGTTCGTTCTTATCGGGCTATTCGGTGTCGTTCCAAAAACAGACGCAAAACCGCATCTTTTTATAACTCTGTCGTTCTTGTTGTGTGTAGCGAACCCCCTTCAGGATTCTTGGCTTCTGCTAACTGCGTGTGACTCTCATGACTCGTTCCTTCACCAAAGCGCGATTTGCGTGCGTGGCCCTTGTTGTCGCGTTGACGATTACGGTCGGTTTTGCGGTTTTCTGCGGTTCGCCGTACAACGGCGTACTGACCGTTGCCGCACAGGCCCCATCGGCCAACACAACGGTCGTGAACAACGTAACGGTTGCCCCCGGCAGCATATCGCTCGGCAGCACGGTGCAAGCCGCCGGGAAGGTTACCGCAGGATCGAAACCACTGGCAAACGCGGCCGTAGCGCTCCACATGGGCGATGTGATTTTGGCAAACGCCCAAACGAACGGCAACGGTGCGTACTCCTTCGCGGCCCCCGTCGGGGTGTACTACTTTCCGGCAGCGTTTTCGAATGGTGTCAGGATCTACACGGTAGCCGAACCCGGTAATGCCTCGCTCCCAAGCGCGCCGAGCGCGGTGACCACTGTTTCTGTCGATTTGCTGCCGTTATTCCTCATTATTGCTGCGGTTATCGTAGTGATCTTCATTGGACTGTATCTCGTCGCGCGGCGAATGCGCGGAAAAGTCGTGCTCCCGCCTCTTGGCAGGAGACGCGTGAAACCGGCCGAGCAAACGGCCAGCGGGCCAGCGGAAGCGTCGCTACCCGAAGCGAGTGCGCAAAAGCAACAGGAACTAGCGCGAATAACGCCAGCTGTGGATGCCGCGGCAAAAGTCTCGCCGCACGAAGCGTCAGAATTAGAACCCGCTTTGCCCGCCGAACGCGCGTCGCCACTCCTCGACGAGGAGCCGCAAGCGGCGGAGCAGCAGCGGGCCGAATCGGAGGAAGCGCCAGCGGAAAGCGTCGCCGAAACGGGTGTGCTAAAACAAGCGCGCGACTTTTTTGAGCAAGGCAACGATCGGCAGGCGGTCAACGCGCTCTATAATGCGGCACTAACGGCTCTCGCAACGACGCACGAGGTCAAGATCGCGCCGAGCGCGACGCACTGGGAGAAATATTATGCCGTTGCTGCCGCCGTGCCAGACGTGCAAGCGCCCTTGCGCACGCTCACCCTCGTGTACGAGCGTGCCAACTACGCAGGAAAAACGCTCACAGACGAGCAGCGTAATGCGGCGCTTGAGGCGTTTCGTGCCATCAAGGCACACGTCGAGGGCGTAAAAGAGAGCGACTAAGTGGGACTGTCGTCGTTTAGAGGCTTTGACGCACGCGTTTGACGAGGCAGAGCGGACAGGGAGTTGTTTGCAAATGGGGCCACGTGATTGAACGAGGCTGCGACGTACGATACCTCTCTTCAAGAAACGCTGTGATTGGTAGCAAGGTTAGCCGCGTTCTACGCGTTAGCTGGCGGCGCTGATCGTATAGAGGCCGCCACTCTGTCCATCAGGAGCTTACGAACTTTCGGAGATGCGCCTGGGGCATCAATACTATCGGGGCGCAGGCGAGCATACACTAGGTCGTGGTCAGTTCGATACCTCTGTACACCTAGACCCCGCTCAAAGGCATCCCCCACCCAAAATTAGGCCTCGATCAAGAAAACGCCTAAAAAAGCCTGCGGCACGACATCAATCAAACTAATCGGACGGATTCGGTTAGGAGCAACAACGACTCGGTGCCCAACGACTATCTTTAGGTCAATCGCCTCATCAAGTCAATAATCTTCGCTGCTTGGCGCAACGTTTGTTTTCATTGACGCAGAGAGCGCATAGCAATCTTTTAGGTAGGATTCCCTGCTCGTTATGCCTTTTTTCGATTTCAAGGCCTTAAAATGCGCTGAGTGCTGAGGAGTTGAGGCGAGTCATACCCATCAGTTTAACTGCAATCATTGGAACGGTCCTACAGTATTGTGTAAAAGTTCCAATTTAGGCTTTTTTTCACATAACGCGTCCATCTTAAATACAGCTAAAGAGAAGACTTAAGCTACTACACCGACGTTGCACTCTTTTTATTCATTTTTCCGTCAAGGGGGCGGATACGCAAATGGAGCAGCAAAAGTATTGTAACTACTGTGGAGCGGCTAATCCCACCAGTACCTCATTTTGCACAAAATGCGGTAAGGCGTTTGCCTGCGCCTCAGCACCGCTACCCCCACCGCCGACTACGAAAGAAAAAAAGAGTCCCGTGTGGCTCCGAATGCTTGAGATCAGCGTAGGTCTTATCATCCTTGTGTTGGGCGTCGTCCTCTGGTGGCCAGGGTTGGAGTATGGGTTAGCCTTCTACGCAGCCCTAGCAATCGCGTTAATCGTCCTCCAAGTTGCCTACATCATACGAATATATACCAAAGGCATTTCGACAGGGCGGCCTAACTTGATTCTATCAGTACTCGCGATCCTAATCGCCGTCTGGGCACTCGTGGCTCTATCCTCCGCACCTGTCGACCTGCTAGCCATCGGAGTGCTCTTCGCTGGAATTGCGAGCGCATCAAGCGGCACCGCGAGTGGCAAAATCGTAGGCGTCTTAGCCATTTTCATAACCCTCGTGGTTTTTGCATACCCACAAATCAATGGCATTCTTGCTCTTTTAGTAACCCCCTTCGTGTTGCTGTTCCCAGATTTCACATACGCTGAACTCCCCGCCGCACTGGTTACGCTTTCCTTGATGATCCTCGCACTCGAGCCGCTAATTTCCGGCATCGAGGGCAGATGGATTTAGCCCACTCGTTCAGGGGGTTAGCGTGGTATCGCAAGCAGCTGCACCGAGTACGCTGACACGGCAAGTGTGATCGAACTAGCGCTGAGCGAGGACCATCACCGTTGCGTGCAGACGTTTGGAAAAAACGGCATAGTTCAACGAGAGTTACGACACGGCAGCACGTTTCGAGTGATAATGTAAGTCATAACCCTCAGTTTGACTGGAGGAACGTCCCTCCGGTACTGTATAAAAGCTCCAATTTCGCTTTTTTTCCCACATTGACTCGTTACAAGAGCTTAAATAGAAAAAGAACGCGATCAGTTGTGAATAAGGAGGATGACATTCACAGCGTTGCTGTTCGCACCGGCGAAACCGCATCGCTTACGTAATTGAAATCATCTTTCTTACGTGATTTCTACCGGATTGGGCAATGTGACGCTACTGAACTGGACAACCAACGATCGGTTTGATCAAAGGGGGAAATCGCTGACGCCACGGACGATAACGCACGATAAGCGAACAAGCGAGGCGCCAGAGACAGTAGCTGTCGTTATTCCGACGTTAAACGAGGAACGTTCAATAGGTAAGGTCATCGACAGCGTGCCCGTTGCCGACCTCTTGCAAAACGGGCTTGAAACTGCCGTGTACGTGATCGACGGGCAGTCCACCGATAACACGAGAGAGATCGCCGTCAAAAAGGGCGCAAAGATCATACTCGAAGCGCGGCGGGGAAAGGGTCAGGCCATTCAAACGGGATTTAAGTCCATCACTGCCGACTACGCGATCATGGTTGACGGGGACGACACGTACCCGATTGAAATGGCAACGGAGATGACACGCCTGCTCCAGACACACGACGTCGTTATCGGATCGCGATTCAAGGGTACCATTGAGCCGGGAGCCATGACCAGAATGAACGTCGTGGGGAACACCCTGCTCTCGCTCCTCGCGCGGGTGCTGTTTGGTGTCCACATCAGCGACGTGTGCACGGGTTTCTGGGGCTACCGAAGCGACGCGGTTCAGCGCATGGAACTCGCAGCCCGCGGCTTTGAAATTGAAGCCGATATGTTCGCTGAATGCGTGAGGAAAGACTTGAACGTAACGGAAATTCCGATCACCTACCGCGCTCGAGTGGATCAACCGAAGCTATCGTCACTGAGAGACGGCATCAAAATCGGTCTTTTTTTGTGCAAGCGACGTTTTGAGCGGGGTCGCTGGTAGGGGCGTTATAAAGGCGAATAGTTTGCGGTAGGCTATACTACTGGTTGGGTTGAGCGGCATTTCTGTCAGCACACGGGCAAATGGCACGACGCTGGTGGGCCGATCGCACTACGTACCCATACCCGCGACTAACCCTGCCAGAAAAAGAAGGTCGCAAGGACGATCGACACGTCAGTCACGTTACGTGGCTTTTTAGGCATCGAGCAAAGATGGGTACTAACGACCATCTGATACCCCCGAACTCGCAGACGAACGAGACACGTCTTCAGCGAACAGCACGAGTTTATGGAACGTAACTCTTGTAGTATTGTTTCATATAAATTAAATAACTTTTAATTATTGATAACTTTTAGCAATAGTTATATACCTTAACAACATTTATGAGGTGATGCACTCAGAGTGCGTCCGTTTATTCCTCAAAAGAGGATTCGAAATTAAAATAAAAAAGGATTGACAGATGAACATAAAAAGATACTCAGCAACAATCGCAGTGGTCGCTATTGCCCTTGCGATGCTTGCAATGCCGGTCGCGGTGGTGGCGGCGGTAGGATCGCCAGGCGGCAGTGTAAATGGACAGTTTACCGCAGTAACAACTCCGACTATCACGGCAACGGGTAGTGCCTCTGTTTATTGTACGCCTAATGGTGTAAGCACATCTACGCTAACAGCCACCGTAACGGATGCAAACGGGGTAGCAGCGTCAGATCAAGTAAACGCACAACTCTACAATGGTGCAACAGCTCTTGGAGCACCAGTTGTAGTAACGAGTGGAACCGGCACGGGGAACACCGCAACATTCACCGTAGGCATACCATTCCAGTACAACTACCCCGCAGGTGCAGGATACTCCGTCGTGCTGACGGCAAGTAATCCACAAAAAACCAGCGCACCCTATACGTTCAGCCCAATCAACTACGTTGCAGCACTGGGTGTCTCAATCGACAGCGGCTCAAGCCTCAATTTCGGAACGCTTGGTCCAGGAGACACGTCAGCAACGCAGACGACAACCGTTCACGACACAGTTAACCAAGCAGAAAATCTAGGTATAAGTGCGGCTCCGTGGACGAGCAATGTTACAGGTGCAGCGTCCGTTCCAGCATCTTCGTTAACTTCGAACAATCCCAGCCCACTGTCAATAGACCAACATGCGCCTATCGGGTTTGTCGAGACCATTCCAACAGGTATTAGTCCTTACGCTGGAACATACTCAACCACGATAACGGTGATGGCATCGGCACCGTAAGCACAAAACAAACGTGGGTGATAAAGCTGAGCAAACGTGAAATTGGAGGGCTTTTAAAGCCCCTCCTTTTATTACTTCTTACGGCGGCGGTCGTGCTCGCGGTAACGGCTCCGGCTAATGCAGTAGGCGTCGGGGCCTCCCCGTCAGTTGTCAACTTAGGGACGATAGGGCGCGGCGGCAGTGCTACACAGGACTTTAGAATCTACAACACCGATAATAGCACACCACTTAATTACACCGTAGCGGTCCGGGGTGCGAACGCAGTATCCGTAACACCCTCGAGCGGCGCAATCAATCCGCTTACAAACACAACAATAACAGTTCAAGTGAATGTGAATAACAGCGCAAAGGACGGTAATTATTCCGGTTTGTTAGTAGTGAATTCAACCGCAAGCGGTAGGACGGGACAAGCTGTTATATTACCAGCTCTGGCAGTTACCGTAAAATACGCTGTTAACGGAACCGCTCCGATACCGCAGTCAACAACCAATATACCAATCGTGCCGCTCGTAGGTGCGGTTGTCCTCGTCGTGGTCATCGCCGCAGTTTACATCGGTATCCGAAGATTGAGGTGAGGCACGTGCGTGAAATGCTTATAAAATCCAGGGCGAACTCGCCGGTGCTGCCACAGATGCACCACGACAGATGATTCAAAAATAAGTATGTCAGAATTTGGTCTTTTAGATACTCAGTTCAACTTCTTTAGAAAGTGGTATGTCGCAGGCTCTGTAACCACTTTCGTACTTACGTATCTTCTAAAACCGAGTTCGCTAAATCTATTATAGTATCAATAATTTTCATATCAAGGGAGGGGTATGAAGGTAAACATAGTACCTGACGTGAAACATCAATCGCATTTTTTAAGTTATTTCTGTCAGCGACGTGATCACGGTTATGGTTGAAATACGCATAATTAACGGTTAATGGGTAAAAGTATTGTCGCGGTTTTATCCCTATCTTAAGGAGTTCTAAAAGCAGTCTCTCTTTTTTTTCACTATTTTCGCAACATAGAGGCATATAACTATAATTGTACTTAGACGCAACTATCTTTTGAAAACGTACCTCAGTCGAATTTAACCTTTTTTTATAATGTTCATAAATCTTCTTTTTGCGTTCAACGTGTTTTTCGATACTTTCCAGGTTGCACAACCCCATTGCCGCTTGTAATTCATTCATCTTGGCGTTTGTTCCAGGTATCGTAACTTCTTGCTCGGACTTAATGCCGTGATCTCGCATTAATTTCAGTTCTTCCACAATCTGATCGTCGTCAGATACAATCGCGCCACCTTCAGCTGTGTGATACACTTTTGTAGCGTGAAAACTTAGGGTTGAGATCTCACCGTTATTCAATACAGGTCTATTTTTATATTCAACGCCAAATGCCTGTGCTGCATCATAGATCAGACGTAGATGATGAGTATCAGCAATTTCTTGTAGCTGCTCAGTATAACAAGGATTTCCGTAAATGTGTACTGCAAGTATCGCACTCGTTTTGTCAGTTATATTTCGTTCCACGTCATCAGGGTCGAGGTTAAATGTTTCTGAATCAATATCCGCAAAAACCGGCACTAAATTTTCCCACAATATAGCATTGGTTGTGGCTGCAAAGGTAAACGGCGTTGTTATAACCTCACCTTTAAGACGTAATACTTTTAAGGCACAATGCAGGGCCATCGTTCCATTTGCAACAGCAATCAAGTGCTCTACGCCCAAATGCTCTTGAAGTCTCTGTTCAAGCAGTTGCACCAGCGGGCCGTCGTTTGTTATCCAGCTGCTTGACCATATCGTTTGCAAGTACTCGATGTACTTCTCGAGAGGTGGCAGCTCGGTCTTCGTGACGTTGATCATTTTTAGCTATCTTCTCTACGTAAAAAGAACTACAGTCTAGTTATTGGCCAAGCCCCTCTGATCGTAGCGGTTGCACCTACTTCTTCTACTCCTCTGCACACGTTTCAGTGTTTTTTGAGTTTTTTTGCAACTCATCCGTGCAATTTTGATGTTCACAACTGGTCTGAATCTGGTCCACGAAGTTTGCAGTGGGTGGGCGACGAAAGTAATTGGTACAGATATCAATAGGATTATAAATTATTAACTTCAGCCAATCTGCATTTGCTCACGCAAGCCAGAATTCATAACTGATAGCACGTGCTTAAGGATAGGTAGCTTGGAAGTTGGTTTTGGCGTTTTTAGCTACGCGGCATTTACCGCAATTGGGGCATCTTTGCCATTTTGTTCGTTACATACCCAAGCTGCTGTCTTTCAAATCTGCGCGTACGTATACTCCCTCAACTGCTCCTTTGATGAAGTAGGTGCTCAGAACTTAGCGGTTCGAAGGCAGGACTTCTCCTTAGAAGATCATCGAGCTTGAAGCTACATCCACGAACTCATGTGCCTGAAACTATCCCATTCAAAAAATGGTCATGAGCCGACAATACGACGTGTAACATCACCGAGCACTAAGGTCACGCCAGGGGTGGTTAAGTCGCGGGTCGCGAAATCGCGCGTGCACAAATGGCCTAACTCTCGCGAGAAATATCTGCTTGGAAGACTACGTTACTCTGAACTGCAGTTTTGGGTCTCGAAACGCACCGATTCGATGAAGCGATTCATTTCAGCCGAAGTAACCCGCGCTTGTTATGCGATAGAGCTAGACCCGTTCGTGCAGGACCAAATTTGCTTTTTTCAAAAGAGCTGTTTTTATCGCGTCGTTACGTTTAATCCGAGTACGCCGTGAATGTGGCCTCTAAAACTGCGTTTAAACGATCGACGTCGATGCTTGTGACGCCGCACGACCGGCAACCTCCAACCGAAGAAGTGGCACAATACGTCTTCTCACTACCGAGATCCCATTGATCAAAAGATCAGAACTACCGTTGGCGTATCAGAAGTTCTTCTCGCACGCTATCAAAAAAGCTATCTAGGTTCTAACGGTCTTTTCGGTAAGCATATTTGCCTTGATCTGGTATCGAAAAACAAGAATGCTTGCCGCAGGAGTCTCAAGCAGATTTGAGATAGGCAGCCCCAAGCCGCCATTTTAAGCGCATCGAATGTCTCGCTACCGCAGACCGAGATAACGTGGAAGTAACATGTCGAGCGCGAAACGCGTAGCAAGAAATACGTCCTTACTGACGATTGGTCAGATAATAAGTTACGGGGAGGGCGCCATCTATGCAATTCTCGTTGCGCGGTACTTGGGCGCGGCCGGTTTGGGGGTCTTGAATTTTGGATTGGCGCTCACGGCAGTTTTCGGCATTCTTGCGACGTTCGGCCTGACGACGCTAGCGACAAGAGAGGTTGCCAAAGATAGGGGCCTAGCGAGGAAATATGTGGCGAACCTCATTCCGATGGAAGTACTGTTGGGCCTCGCTGCCATCGGCCTGATCGTTGCGCTGGTAAATTCCGTTGGGTACTCGCAGCAGACTATTTGCGTTGTGTACATCCTGTCTGTCGGAATGATCGTCAGCGCGCTTTCATCGCTCTTCTTGGCCATATTTCAAGCGTTCGAACAGCTTGAGTTCCAAGCCGCAGTTTCGGTCATAATCAGTGTGGTGCCACTTTGTGGAGTCGTGATCGCCATACTACTGCACTTGAGCGTCGTGGCATTTGCGCTGGTATGGCTCGTGACGTATGGGGCCGGGTTAGCGTACCTGTACGGAATATGCGTCCGACGATTTTTTGTGCCTCGTCTTGAAGCCGACTTCACTTTCTGGAAACGTGCCCTAACTGAAGCCTGGCCTATGGCTGCCACGGCAGTGAGCGTAATCATCTTCTTCAGGATTGACGTCGTGATGGTATCATTGATCCAGGGTACGACTGCTGTCGGCTTCTACAGCGTTGCGTATACCCTCTCAGAGGCGTCGCTCGTTGTTCCGAGCTTGTTTGTCGCCTCGCTATTCCCCGTGCTGGCCAAGCTGCACCGAGACTCCACGCAGTCCTTTCGAGACGCGTGCGCGCTCGCGATAAAATACCTGATGTACCTTGCCCTGCCAATGGCGTTTGTAGTCACACTGTGGGCAAAGCCGATCGTCTCACTCCTCTTTGGAGCCAGCTTCGACCCATCCGTCGGGGCTCTACAAATACTGATCTGGTCCGCAGCGCTCATGTACCCGTCTTATTTTTTGGGAACTGCATTTGTCGCTGCTAACCTGCAAAAGCTTAGCCTTACACTAAATTCCTTGCAGGCCGCTCTTAACATAGGCTTAAACGTGCTTTTGATCCCCGGGTACAGCTATCTTGGTGCATCATTTGCGACAGTCGGTGCTGCAGCTGGTGGGCTTGCTTTAGCTCTCTTTTTCCTGGGACGAAACGGCTTTGCTCTCGGGTTACGAGGAGCGAGTTTGCCGCCCTTTTTCGGCTTGGCCGTCGTTGTGGCTATTTCAGCACTGCTGCATCTCAGCAACGTCCCGCTGGCGCTGATAACCATTGTCGACCTGATTGTATACGCTGCCGTTATCTACAGATTTGGCCTCAACGAACAAGACAAACAGTTACTACTCAGTTTACTCAAGCGCTCAAGACCGGCAGAGGCTTAGATGTAGAAAAAGGTATGACCGTATCGAGATGCAGGCTCATTGAGCTTCCAAGAGTAGAAGATAAAAGAGGCAGGTCTTGGCGACGGGGATGTTTTAGTTCTTGCCCCGTAAAGAATAGTGGGGTCTACGGCGATGGCGGTACGGTGACGACAACCGACCGCAGCCCTGCTGAGGGCGTTAAGGAACTTCGGCCAATCTGAGGAATACCATCACGACAGTATGAGGATCCATAGTATTTGGACGGATTGCAGGCCGCGTTGCGAGTCAAGCTACCGCGACCAGATGAATGGAATGAAAAGAGGAGACGATTAGCTCAGCTATGCAAGGAACTACTGGAGCAAATGAACGTTGTGCTATCTAAGGGGCGTATGCTAGCCACGCATACCATCTATGTGTAACTGGCGGGAAGGGACAATTTTCAACAAGTCCTTCAAAAGAAAGGCATTCAAACACAGATACTCTCTCCAATTCCAGCCCATAAGCAAAAAGCTTATGCAGCTTTTGCGATACAAAAGACCTGTCGACACAGGCGGTATGCACCGATTCTCTCCCGCGTTATCCCGCATTGACCGACGAAGAAGTGAGGTACCTCGGACGGACAGCTAAAGATGCCATTAGTTAGTGTGGTGATGCCCTCCTACAATTATGACGAGTTTGTCTCCGAGTCAATTGAGAGCGTTCTAGGGCAAGACTTCGATGACCTCGAATTGATAATTGTTGATGACGCTTCGACAGATGCATCAAGACAGATTATTCAAAAATATGCAGCGGAAGACACCAGAATACGCGTAATCCTTCACGAGACAAACTGCGGATTCGCAAAGACGATGAATGACGGCATAGAAACAGCGAAAGGAGAATTCGTAGCAGCAATTGATTCTGACGACGTTTGGGCAAAGGATAAACTCACAAAACAACTCGCTGTCACCGCGTCCAACGAAAACCTGATAGTCTGGTCAGAAGGCGAAGTAATTGACCGCAAAGGGCACCCCGTAGGAAAAAGCTTTAGCGAATTCAACGGAACCGTCTCGCGAAAAAAGAGTGGCGACATCTCCCAAGAGCTGTTAAGGCGCAATTACATTTTTGGGTCGACTCTCCTCTTCAAGAGAACGAATCTCGGCGAAATACGGTTCGATGAGCGCTTAATGCTCCTTAACGATTGGAAGTTCGTGCTAGATTTGGCAAGAAAATACGAGTTTTACTACATCGCCGAACCATTAGTCCAGTATCGAGTACACGGGAATAACACTCTAGCGGGTTTAGAATCACGAGGTTCAGAGCCGGAAGCGGCAAAAAGGCGACGCAATTTCCACCTTGACGCAATAGTTTTTGGTCAAGAAGCGTTGCGGCTCTGTGATCCCGCATCGGGCACAACGAAGGCTGACATCTATGCTTACACGGGATATTCCTATGAGTGTTTGGGCGATAACAAAACGGCGCTACTCTGTTTCTTGCGGGCGTTTAGGTATAATGCACTCAGTATGTCAAACTTGCGAGGCGCACCAAGATTCTTGAAGCTCGTGGGTTTAACTCTGCTAAATTCGGGCACACGAGAGCGCAATAGCCTAAAAAAAGGCACTGAGTTGCACCAGAAAAGGCGTTAGGCTTCCGTGCAGATCGTCAGCGACAAGCGCACAGCGTGCTCTTAACCAAAAACAGATCATATAGTGGCCACGTGTCCTTTCCCACTGAATCAGATGCCGGGTTCAGGCTAGATCTTTACTTGCGCTTAGACGCCGCGGCGGCATAGGTACGCGTGATGATTTCAAACGGGAGACATCAGCATACAAAGTCTCGCCGTGAGCTCAAGTCGTATGAAGGTCAACGTTCGCAGGCCGGGGTTGCGCGTGTGGTTGCGCGGACTGGTCACGCGCGCGAGAGTTCGACCGAAGTGACCGCAAGGAGCGTTCGCAAGGCTGTGAAATAGATATAGGATTTTTCCGTGCAATATTGCTAATATCCGACACTATTGCCCCCAAAGCGACTGTAGACGTAACAACGCCTTTCGAATCGCTTTTATACTTTGAACAACCTGCATCTATGAGTTTGCCGCACAGCCGTTGAATCGCCCGTGCAGGGGCGAGGCGAGAAAGCGGTGGACGTGCAAGAGGAATCTTGTCTCTACTGAAGTGTCACAGGGCGTCAACCATAGAATTTCGTACCATAGAATCGCACCGGCGGAGTAACCAGCGTCCCCGGAAGCTACGTGGACAACGACGTTCAGGTTTTGATGGTTTGCGAGGGAGTGTGCCCGCGCGGGACATCACGTGTTGAGGGGGGGTTCCACCGACTGCGTCTGCTGATGCCCTCAGTGTGGGGGGTCGGTTAAGCACGAGTCAACGTGGTGCGGCGGTTGACCTCGTGGCGCAAGGCATGATCCCACGGCTCACGCAGTCCCGAGGCGTCATCAGACGGGGGCATCGAGACCGAAGTAGGCATAACAGCTGAAAACGCGTGCTTACGCAGATCGGGTAACAGTTAAGAGTTCGTACGTGGTGAGGTGTTCGTCAATTGAGTGAGTTGCGTGTAGGCGTTGTTGGCCAGGGCAAGATGGGTCTTCTCCATTCTGGGATTTTCAATCAGTTAGAATCGAGCACTCTTGTTGCAGTTGCTGAAAGAGATAGGCTCACAAGCAATCTTCTCAAGGCGTACCTCCCACACATACGCGTCTACCGCGACTACGAGGAGATGTTCAAGAGTGAAGAGTTGGACATCGCGGCAATAACGACGCCCGTTTTTTTGCACAAGCCGATGGTCGAAACGGCGCTTGGCCACGACTGTCACGTCTTCGTTGAGAAGCCTCTAGCACTCAGCGGCGATGAATGCCGGTCGGTGCTGCGCACGGGGGGCAGCGTTAAGACGCAGGTTGGGTACAACCGCCGGTTCCTTGAGACGTTCAGGATGGCCAAGCGGTTCAAAAGGAGTCCGTAGCGAGCGAGTTTGCGTCAGAGGTTTCGTGTCAAGAAAGGTTGCGGTCATAGGCGCTCGAGGGTTCTCTAATTGGGGGGGATTTGAGACCGCCGCGCGTGAGATAGCCCCTCGGCTCGTTGAAAGGGGCTACGACGTGTATTGCAGCTCTGAGAAGAACAACTGTGATCTCGACACGTACAAGGGCGTTAAGGTGATGTACTTCCCGATCAAGATGCCAAAGAACTATGAGCTTCGAAAGGTTTTCGAAGTGCTCTACGATCTGTATTTCATAATCATATCATCGACCGTGCTGAAATGCGACATCGTGTACAGCTTCGGCTATAACGCAAACATTTGCATATCGTTCCCGAGACTCTTGGGAAAAGAAGTGATGTTCAACATGGGCGGGCTCGAATGGGAGCGATCCAAGTTCGGCACGATACAACAGCACATTGTCAAAAGTCTTTTCCGACTCGCCGCGGCCGGTGCAGGGCACATAATCATTGATCACAAGAAGTTGAGACCGTACGTCCCCTCCCGGTACCAGGACAAAGTCGTTTTCCTCACCTACGGTGTCAATGAGCCCGTCGCCGCGCCCTGGAATGCGAGCACGATCAGTGAACACACGAGCTCGCTGGGAGTCGCTGATCTCCTCCCTCATAAATACTGGCTTGTTATAGCTCGACTTGAACCGGATCAGCATGTCGCCACGATCGTCGACGCCTATCTGCACGGCACGAGCACAAAGCCTCTGGTTATCGTCGGCGACTTCTCGTCCAAAAAGTATGAACGCGCGGTTATGGAAGCGCTCAACGACACGCCTCTTGGCAAAGAAGTCATATTGACGGGTGGTATATACGATCAAGAGGCCATCACCATGCTGAGGCACTACTGCTGCGCATATATCCACGGACATTCCAAAGGAGGGACAAATCCCTCTCTTCTCGACGCGATGATTAACAAGAACATCATCATCGCCTACGACAACGAGTTCAACCGAGATGTCTGCGGGGATCTCGCGCTTTATTTCAAAGGCGCTGACGATCTGTGTCGGCACATGCGAGGGATCGAGGAAAACCCCTCACAGTATGCCGACCTGAAGGATAAGGTCTACGAGCGCGTAACAGCCGAGTATTCTTGGCACAGAGTTGCGGATCAACATGACAGCTTCTTCAAGTCCCTATTTGCAGATGGAACCAAAGGATTGTCGGAGAAAGCTGACACGACGTGACCGGAACAGAACGGGCAAGCCAAGCCATTCTCTCGTTGTTGCTCTAATTCGCTTTTCACCAGGCGATAACACAGCGGACAGTCAATCGTGGGTCGCCCCAGCCTTATAAGTCCAACGGCTTCGCGTTCGAAGTCTACTTTTTCCGCGAACGCCACCTCGGTCCGGGTCAAGTCGGGCAATGTTAGGCCGACATTCAGCTGAGCTAACATTGCGCTTCGAACGTTACTGAAGCACGAAAGTCTTTAGCGGAACTGTCATACTGTTCGGCCCGCACAAGGAATTCTGTTAGATCGCGAATCGTGCGCAAAAAGTGCCGCGAAGACCCAGAGGTGCCTCGCGACTATGCGCGAAGCACCACTTCGTGCGAGAAAGAATGCTTAAGCTTGGCGGAGTCTCATGATTTCTTATATGCTCGGTAGTGATCGCATCGCACGTCGTAAGCGGACGCGTCAAGCACTGAGCATCGCTCATCATGACCGAATTCTTTTTACATGCTCACTGCGTCAGCCGGCCCGTGAAACAGCAGTTGTGGGGGAAAGTGCTTGCGCGTCCTGTTAACCAACGCGATGGAAACTACCAGCGGCGGCGGGATTAACAAAACCGTTCGAGAGATAGGGAAGAACCTTGTGCGGCAGGGGCACGAAGTGACCGTTCTTCAAACCAATCCCTTGAACCTTCCCCACGAAGAGATGTGGGGCAGCGTTACAATAATACGAGTAAAGTCGAGATTGGGCGAATTCATGCACAATTTGAGCCCGGAGATGTACCTCTACTTGAGAGAAAATTTCAAAAGCCTGAACCCAGACGTCGTGCATTTACACGGCTACGGGACACTGCTAACTTCCGAGGTGATCCATTTTTTGAGAAGCACCACGTGCCCGGTGGTGTTCTCGCCGCATTATGGCCCCCAATCGCATGATACTTACTCAGGAAAATACCTCTGGAACGTCTACAACAAGCTTATCGGGAAGCACGCGTTCGAGCTTGCCGACACGATTATTTGCGCGTCGCGATTTGAAGCCGAGAGCATACAACGCACATTCGGGGTGACAAATGATAAGATTCAGACAATTCCTCACGGGATTGACAGTGTTCAGACATCGGGAACCGCCACGCGCAATGACGAGTACATCTCTTTGGTCTATTATGGTTGGCTAATTGAGATAAAGGGCATTCAATACATACTGAAGGCGCTGTGTCAGGTAGAAAGAAAGTTTCACAAACGGGCACAGCTCAGTATTATTGGTCAGGGGCGTTACAAGCCTGCTCTGGTTCAGCTCGCAAACGAGCTGGGCGTGGAATCGTCGATATTATGGTACCCGTTCTTGTTCGGCGACGAGCTATACAGGAAAATCTTGGAAGCAGACATGTCGCTACTCATCTCTCGCTCGGAAAACTATGGCATTCAAGTTGCCGAAGTTCTGGCTTTGGGAATACCCTGCATTGTAGCTAAAAAGACGGCCCTCGTTGAGTTTCTGGACGAACCGGGTTGTTTTGGCATCGACTATCCGCCGAACTCCACGGCGCTTGCGGAGCTCATAATCAACATCAAAGATCGCAGTCCAAAAGTTGGTCCGCTTAGCGATCGAATTAGGACGTGGGACAAAGTAGTCGACGATTATGCGAGGGTGTATGCCCGCCTCGTAAATGCGAGCAAGTAGACGATACACGCAATCTGGCCCCAAATGACCGAAACCCTCACGACGTTCGTTCTTCTTGTTTCAAAAAACAGGTACACATCTTGAAGCTGCAACAAGCAGTGCGCAGCATGTTGGCAAGCCCGTTTGAGAAAAAGCGTTGACAAAGTATGATGCAGGAGCTATAACTGAAGGCTCATGTGCTTGATCAACGCCGATTTCCGCTTCTGCCACCGTAAGTTTCACCAGAGCCGTTACTTCTGCCGTCTTAACATAAATGCATCGGTAGCTTAGGTCGCTCAATAGCCGGTTGTCAGATACGGCTGCGAAGTTTAGCTTCTCAAGCTAGAAGCCCCTTGCGGAAGCTAGGGGAGCAGCCACAACACATGAGCGCCTGCTTCTCGTAAAAATAGCCCCTCGCGGGTCTGGCCGCGCTCATGCACGACTCTTGGCGCTGGCAGCACTGCAAATACCGCAGATTTGTGCTTCCATCGCAAGTGTAACACCACACCTTTATAGTCAATGCGTGTCGAAATGAGTTGTGTCTTGCGAGATACCATCGCCACTTCGCTCGGCGATGAGAATGAGTTCGTATACCGCCTGCAAAGCTCGCCGGGACCAGTGCGCGACCGTGACGGGAGTCTCCAATGAACATGCTGATGATATGGGACGAACGTCCGTCACCATTTAGCGGGGCGGCCCTACCCGCATTCAACGTTTTGCGGCACTTAAGCCGAAGTCACACTATTCGGCTTTTGTATCTCGACAATGATCTCGCCGCGTCGAGATTGTATCCGGAACTCCAGCGTTACTGTTCACAAATCGATCCGGTACCCTGGCACCTTCCATCGCACGGTCGCCAACTTCTTTCGGTTGCCCGCAATAGCATCGCCCCGCGAAAACTCTTTTCTGAATATCGGTCTTTCTTGACGACCAATTACTCGGCAGCGATGGCTTCCTTGATACAAGAAGCCCGTCACGACCACTTCGACGTCGTATACGCGAGCGGACCGGTCGCGTTCTATGCGTGGCGATTTCCCACCCCCAAAGTAATGCACGCGTTCGATTGCACGTCTGCAACGTATCACCAAGAGTATCTGAGGGCCCGTAGGCCTATGGACAAGCTTTATTGGCTCTGCACGTATCTCTCAACCCAAACGGAAGAGAAAAAACTCCTTGCTGCGTTTGATGCGAGCATAGTCGTCAGCGACGAGGAATACAATGCTATGAAAATGCTGTGCCCCGAAGCACGATGCGCAGTCGTCCCTAATGGGGTTAATACCGACTTCTTCAAGCCGTTGGAGATAAGCGAAGAATGGCCGTCATTGGTCTTCGTCGGCCACATGTCTAGCCCCCCAAACGTCGATGCCATAATGTATTTTCATTCTCGGGTGTACGACGCGCTCAAGCAGCGATTTCCGGATCTGACGCTATCTCTCGTCGGTCAAGATCCGTCCCCTGCCATCCGCGCACTCGCCACCGATCCGTCAATTTGCGTGACCGGATTCGTGGAGGACGTGCGGCCGTATATTGCCCGCGCTTCAGTTGTCATTGCTCCCTTCGTATCAGGACGGGGAATAAAGAACAAGGTCTTGGAGGCGATGGCCATGGGAAAGCCGGTGGTCACCACGTCAATTGGTGTACGCGGGATCGAGGTCACACACTGCGAGCATCTTTGCATCGCGGACAATCCAGTGAAATTTGCCGATCAGGTGGAGGCACTGCTGCTCGACACAGCTAAAAGGCGCCGAATGGGACACCAGGCCCGCGAATTTGTGAAGAAGCACCACGCGTGGGCGCGCGTAACCGAAAAAATAGACGCGATCTTTTACGAAGTGCAAAACGGGTGATGCATGCTGCGTGACCCGTTGACCATGAATGACTGGGAACTGAGAAGGACCCTGTTGGTCACCGTGGTTCTTCAGATTGTGTTTCTAGGGAGCGCCGGCCTTAACGCGATTGGCATGCCCCTCCTTATCGTCCAGCAGGTGACTGGTTGCATCTTTTTGCTCTTTATTCCGGGGGTACTCCTCTTGAGGGTGCTGAGGTTGCACAACCTCGGTCCCGTGGCCACACCTCTGTACGCCGTCGGCTTGAGTATCGCAACGCTGATGTTTAGCGGACTTCTCATAAATCAGGCGTATCCATACTTCGGCATCACGCGACCCATAGCCACGCTGCCGTTACTGATAACGCTGAGCGCGGCAGTCGATATCCTGTGTCTGGCAGCATTCGTCAGAGACCGGACCTTCTCAGGCGCTGACTCGCGTGAACTCCGTGCGGTTTCCCCGGCCATCCTCGCGCTGTGCCTGATCCCATTTGTTAGCATCTTTGGAACGTACGTAATGAACGGCACTCAGAACAACGCCGTTCTATTGATCCTTATCGTGCTCATCGCCGCGACGGTGGTCGTGCTTACCTTCAGGCGCGATGTCCCCAGGCACCTGTACCCGCTGGCTGTGTTTGTCAGCGCCTTGTCCCTCGTATACTACGAGTCGTTGATCTCAAACTACCTTGTCGGGTGGGACATTCAGCGTGAGTGCTATCTCGCCGGCTTGGTCGTCGCCAGCGGGAGCTGGAACCCGTCCTTGTCGATCACCTGGTTTAATTCCGCGCTGAGCGTCGTGTTACTTGGGCCGATCCTCTCGCTGACGTGCGGCATGAGCATTGTATCGGTTTTTAAAGTTGTTTACCCACTCATCTTCGCGCTGGTCCCTGTCGCCCTGTATCTTGTATTTCGGAAACAGACAAACGAAAAAGTGGCGTTTCTGTCCGCTTTTCTCTTCGTGGCCGTGGAGCAGTTCTTTGTCGAAACGACCGCACTTGCTCGACAAGAAATAGCCGAGCTGTTTCTCGTTTTGATCGTTCTGGAGATCGTCACGAAGCAGAACAGAAACCGTGGGCCCCTGCTGGTGCTATTTGCCTTTGCACTCATCGTGTCGCACTACGGGCTCGCGTATGTCTTCATTTTCCTGCTCATCGTCGCGGTACTTGGCTTGGCGCTCTTAGACAACCAGACGATTCGTCGAATCTGGGGGAGGGGTCGATCCCAATCTGCTGCGAAGGATCCGGTCGCACGAGGCGAAGGGTCTGCGAGAGACGGGACTCGGCAACGATCGATAACGTGGGCGTTTGTCGCGCTGTTCATCGTCGCCTCTCAGCTGTGGTACATCTACACCGCAGGCGGCCTCGTGTTCTACAATGCCGTGACAGCGTTGAATTACATCGCCAGCGGGACGGCAAATATCTTGACTCCGTCCGCGACGGGCGCCGGCGTCGTAACCAGCACGACGACTTCACCGCTGCACACGGTCGAGAAGTACCTGTATTTTATCATCCAATTCCTCATCGTAGTTGGCGTCGTTGCGTTTTTGGCAAAAAAAACACGAATTCGGCTCGACAAGGAGTACGCCGCGCTCGCCGTCGGCAGTTTCGTCCTGCTTCTAGCGGTGTTCGCAGTCCCCGGTGTCGCCGCTCAGCTGAACACGTCACGATTCTTTCAGCTAGCGCTCATCTTCCTCGCACCATTCGCCGCCCTAGGCGGGTTAGCCATTATTCGTGCATCAAGCAGCGCGATGCGCGTGCCGTACAAAGCGAATTATGAAAAGAGCTTCCTTAAGGCGTTTTCCATTTTTCTTGCCATTTTTCTGATGTTTACCACCGGATTCGTATACGCGATCGCAGAGAAATCAGATTCGACCGCCATTCCGCTCAACGCCGCATTCGACGCTCCCCGGTTTAACAACATGGAAGTGGCCGGTGCTGCGTGGCTGAGCAATGAAAAAACCAACGCGACCCCCGTATATGCAGACGTGTATCGTGGGTTGTTGCTCGACGATTTCTTTTTCCCCACCGTAAACATTTTCCCTGCGAACAACTCCCTCCCAGCGGGCGCGCTCGTTTATTTGGGCAGCCTCAACGTTCAACAAGGCAAGCTGGTAAGCACCACACTCGCCAGCGGGGAGGGCACCACCACCACCTCCTATACCAACGCTAGCATCTTCACCTCGGGTCGTAGCAGGGTTTACGATAACGGGGGAGCACAAGTCTACTACTAGTGCAACCGCGGGGGCCATAGAGCGGGACTCTCGCTGCGATCTATGGGTGGTTGTAAAACTTACGTTCCGTTAAACCCGTTAAACCGCTCCGTTTGCGCGAAAGCGTGGGCAATCATTGCCGTTTGGCCTCGTTTTTTGCGTCGCCAGTCGCACGGCGTCCCGAGCTAGCGATGTTGAACTGTGTACACGAAGTTCAAGAGGCCTGTTAAGGTTTTTCGGCCCTCTCGTGAATGCCTGCAAATACTGCCCTCCAAAACGCCCGCAAAGACGACGGCGAGCGACGGCGGAAAACGAAGCTCGCGCTTAGGAGCCAAAACGGCCATGAGAAGTAATACATCAAGAAGAGCCGATATCGAATCGGTGAGCTATGTTTTCGCATGAACCAAAACTGATTTCGAACGATGCGATACACAACGTTACTCCCGACGTTTGACGCAGACATTTTGTGCCACACTCTTGCTGTAGGGACGTAAACGGACTTGTATCCCTGGTCGCTCCCGCGCACGCACCAATCGACGTCTTCCCAATATGCAAAGAAGATTGGGTCGAGCAACCCGATCTTATCGATCACTTCTGCTCTAACCAGCAGGCATGAGCCTTCAAGATAATCGACTTCGCGAATAACGTCATATTTTCCGGTATCAGCTTCGTCTTTGCCGATGGGATGACACGTCCCGGTTATCGTGTTGAGCACTCCCCCTGCGTGACTGATGACGTCCTTTCTGCCATTCCACTCATAGTAATAGATCTTCGGGCCAAAAAAACCCCCAGATTGTTGCTCTTCAGAAGCTTTCACCAGCTCAGTCAGGAACTCCGGGTCAACGACGGTGTCGTTGTTCAGCAGGAGTACCGCATCAGACCTGCCGTATAGTGCGTATCGCATCCCAATATTATTCCCTTCTCCGTACCCGTAGTTCTGGTCAGCGCTGATAAGCAGTATCTCTCTCTTGTCAGTAGTATCCGTCAAAATCTGCTTAAACTCGGCCGTCGCGCGATCGTGATTGCACGTCGGTTTTGCAGGATGATTTTTTTGGTGATGACTAATGACAGAGATACTCCCCGCACTTGGTGCAGCTTCGTAATGAGCGCGTATCTTGTCAACCGATCCGTCAGTAGAACAATTGTCAACAACGATAATGCGGTAGCTCGGATAACTGATAGCGTGGAGTGATCCCAGGCAGTTGAGTGTATCTCTCCAATTGTTCCAGTTGAGAATTATGATCGAAATCCTAGGAAGATCCTTGCCCACACTTGTACCTCTGCTCTCGGCTATTTCATTAGCGGCTATTTAACGTTGACTTACGGCACGACTCGGTCATTTATTGGGGATGCAAGTTCGCTACGCCGTAGACTTCGATACGTAGAAAGCTAGTGAGTGCCTGCGATGTCCCGCTCGAGGGCTCATTTTTGCATTTAGCGCTCTGGCGAACGCTTCGGAGCATTGGCGAGGCTCCCGCCGAGCGTCTGCCGTTGCAAGGTGAAGTAGAAGATGCCCGAAACGTTAGCAAAAGTGAGCGTGACGATGGCACCCTCGATACCATACAGTGGAATTAAAATCAGGTCGAGACAGATCAGCACGATAAAAGTGATAATGCCCCCCCGGGCATTCACTTTCGCCCCGCGTGTCCCTTCGGCCAGCATCAGCCAACCATACCACTGATTAAAAAAGAATGAGGTCGCTGCAAGTGCGAAAAGGAACGCGATCTGCCAGCTGAATGTGTATTGATACCCATATAAAAGGAACGCGATCCGTACGACGAGGCAGAATACCAGGACGAGCGAGACTGCGATATAAGGGGCCGCCTTGGTTATTTTAATGAAAATTGCGCCCCTGTCATCGGTTCTAGATGCATACGGGAAAAAGTTTGCGTTGACAACGAGGAATAAGGTGATGGCTACGGTGACAGACGCGAGGTAGTACGCGTTATAAATCCCCACCTCCGCAGTCGATCTGAAGACGTTGATCAGTACTCTGTCTACGCCCATGCATGCTCCGGCAATTGCTCCCGGGAGCAAAAACCGAACGTAGGTGAGTATTCTTCTTGACCAAAATCCATCAAGTTGAAGCGTTAGATACCTTCGGAGATACACTATTGTGACGAGGCCGATGGCCACGTACGAGATATATAACGAATAAGCCGCCGATTCCCAGGATCTCATGTTGTTGCTGATGAGCACGAGAAAAACACTGAGCACAATGGCCGACTGGATAGTATTAAGGAGGCCATAGGCCTTCATTTTGAAAAAAATCCTGAGGGAGTTTATCGTTAACCCGAAAAATGAGATGGTCGCCGCGTAAGCAATCGCGAAAAGGTACTGCTCGGCCGATATCCCGAATAGCTGAGAAAACGGTCCAGAAATTACCAGCAAGATAGCGACCGAAGCTATGCCAATCAAGGTTGTTTGAACGTACGAGGTCGACACGATCCGAATCTGCTCTGACTCGTCTCGTGCGTCTGACGCGTATTTTATCATTGGGTAAACTATGAGCCCCATTGAAAGCGCGAGGATGGATCCTATTGAGCTGATAAGGCCGAAATTGCCAAAATTCGTTGGCCCCAATATCCGTGCGCCAAGGATGTTAAATATAAACGTCAGTAGCGATCCGAAAATAACGCCTGTTGCTACATAGGATGTGCCTCTGAGCAAATCAACCGCGTCGCCGCCCATACGCTCCTTAAAAATCAGCTCGTACGGGACATTAACTAAGCGGGAAGCGACCTCCTTGAAGGACATCATTAGTCAAGACCTAGACGGAACTCATTCTGAAGCGATATATAGGCTACGCAGAGCAATGATGCGCTCAAGGACGACGGGTCTCCAAACCGCATTTCAGCCGTGCCCGCTCTCGAAGCGTTCGTTTACGGCGCGCTGCGTGCCGTAAAAAGTTACAGAGCCTCGGTGGGGACCGGATACAGGGCCGCCGCCAAATAATGGTTGTAAGCGCGTGCAGTGGGCCACAATGAACATCCATCCCATGCGACGCTGCAATCGTACTAAGCCCGGGCTTATTAGGATCGAGCGGGCTGGCCAAGCAGCAGTCGCGCGACACGTGGACCATCTAGGTCGACGAGAGGTCTTTTGCGCAGTTGATTGTTTTTGGTGAACGTTGCCGTAGGTTGTCTGGCGTTTCACAAAAGGAATCTATGAATTGGGAAATAGGAAGCCACTTTGCTGCGCGCGCAAATCTGCCAAGTTTGGTGCGTCAGTAACGATTTACAAAGGGGCAAGCTAGCTGGGAATTGTCAGCGCGAATGTTCTATCCCCCTCTCAATCTGTGCTCGCTCGTGGCCAGAATGACACTCACTCAAGATCTCTAACTGTTAAAGTCTTGCAATATTGGAAGAATGATACAATTTTGCAGTTGCTTTGCAAAGGAAACCTTATGGTGGGTCAAGACGTAGCCCACGTTCGCATAATATCCATAGCTGTGCGAACTGGGTTGACTGCTGCCAGGCGGTAAAAATGACGCTCAAAATGCAAGCAAAAAGGAAATCTGCAGTTGTTGCAGTTGTTGCGCTCATTGTTTCGTTCTCGTTGGTGGGCAGCGTCGGCGTGTCAAGCGGAGCGAGCCCTTCTCTCACCGTCACCAACGTCACCCCCGCCAGCGGCGCCACCAACGTCCCCGTCAACACCACCATCACCCTCACCTTTAGCGACAACATCCAACAAGGCCCCGGCTACGCCAACATAACCCTCAGCAGCGGCACCTTCACCTCCGCCATCACCGGCAACACCCTCACCATCACCCCCACCTCCCCCCTCTCCTACGGAACCTACGTCCTGCTCACCATCCCCGCCAACGCCGTCATCAACTCTGCAGGCACCCCCATGG
>Ga0224516_1000002_pt1 | contig 111048 bp, 115 predicted proteins | sample IRFST0metaG_FD_179884 | JGI IMG/M metagenome (GOLD analysis project Ga0224516, IMG submission 179884) | Peat soil microbial communities from Stordalen Mire, Sweden - IR.F.S.T0 | ecosystem: Environmental > Terrestrial > Soil > Wetlands > Peat | place: Sweden: Norrbotten County, Stordalen Mire... | reverse complement strand
CTGTGTATTCCTCAACGCGGAGGGCTGCCAGGAGTACGAAGGTGAAAAAGGGCCCTCACGCCGCCAGGCAGAGTTCGGCTGACGCACCTTCCGTTCGTCAATGTTTGCGCTTTGGGAATTATAAAAATGAGGGCCAACGCCCTTACGACGTGATGACCACCGTATAACTTACGCTGCTTGTGGTTTGGTTCGATGGGCTTACGTTGTTGAACGTGATGACACTGGTTTCCATCTTGGTTCCTTGGAAGGTGAACAGATCGATGCCGCCCGCCCCGACAACCGATGGATTCGCGGTAGTAACGTTGCCCGCAAACGCCTGGTTGACTAACGTAAGAGTCGAGTTGTCATAGGTCGGCACCCATTGGTAGCCCGTCGACGGGTTCGATTGCAGCTGGATCGTAAAGTTCTGCCCCTGAGAGACGAGGACCGCGTTACCTTGCGTCACGTTGCTCGTTGTGCACGTGATCGTGTAGTTCACGCTGTTGGTTGTTTGGTTCGATGGGCTTATGTTGTTGAATATTATGACACTGGTTCCCGTTTTAGTTCCTTGGAAGGTGAACACGTCAGCCCCCTGCGCCCCGGCCGCTGGTATGCTGCTGGCGCTGTACGCCCGATTGATAAACAAGACAGAAGAGTTGTCATAGGTCAGCTCCCAGTGGTAGCCCGTCGATGAGTTCGATTGCAGCTGGATCGTAAAGTTCTGCCCTTGCACGACGGTGATGCCGGCTCCAAGCGTCGTTGCGTTACCAACGGCTGTTGTCGTTGAACCAGGGCTCGGGCTCGGCGTTGTAGAGGTGGTACACCCCGCACAAAATACTGCCACTGCGAGCGAGACTACGACCACCAAACTCGCCACTACGGTCTTTTTCATTTTTGTGCCCCTTAGCTATTTCAGTGAGTGCCCAACGAAATACACACACTTAATCATTTCCATCCCCGCGCGCGCTCAGGACATTCAAAAAGGATTCCATATTTCTGCAAGTGCGCCTTCCCCTGTTGAGGCTTTCGTGATCTTGGTGATACCGCTACAACGACCTACGCCATCGCATCTGACGTTCTCAGCTATCGAGACGTACAAGCTGCCGGGATTTGTACGCTCGTGGCTGACAGACTAAGCAACGCTTCCTATGTCTGCCTGTACAGGGTGCACCCCCAAGGGCCACAAATTCACGCAGTGACAGGCACAGACTATCTCTAAAAAAGCGGCTCTCAGAGGGTGCTTTTCTCGAATCCCTTATTGGTTGCCCCTGTCACCCTTCCACGACCCACACTCAGCGGTAGATGCGGCACCCGATACGCACCCCCCTCGTTTACTCAGCGCCGCGCGAGCGTTTTCGCCCGTTGCCGCTTTCTTCGGGCTCAAGCAACAGCGTGGTGTCGCCCTCGGGCCACAGTTCGGGGGAGTCGAGCGACGTTCTCGATTCCTTCGCGTCCCGGAGCTCTTGCTCGCTGCGGATGCGGGGCTCAGCGAACTCCCTGGCAAGCTCAGCGCGCGTCTTCAACTCGAGCTCCGCGAGCTTCGCTGTGGGGACTTCGGAAAAGTCACGTTTGTCCAGCTCCGCCGTGATGTGCTCGAGCCTCGCGCTCAGGCGCTCGATGCGCGCTTGTGTCGTCATCCAGCAGGCCTCGCGCAAAGCGTCGAGTTCAATCTGCCTCAGGTTTTCGACTTCTTCCTGGTACTGCTTGAGCCAATTCGCCACCGTCTGTCTCCGCACGCCGACCGTATCTGCGATCGTCGCAAGTGACTTTCCCTGCGCACGCAGTTTGAAGCACGCAAGCTTTGTCTCTATGTCGTTCATGGTGCGCTCCGTTCGCCATTTGCACGGGCGTGCATGGGGTCCCCGTGCCGCGGCGGTGAAGTAGCGTCAGAGCCAGCGCCTGGCTTGGTGGTGCCGAACACAGCGTCGCTCTCGACGAATGCTCGTCGTTTAATGTTCGGCAGAATGGTCTTCATATACATCTTAAGCTCCTTCGAGCAGTGGACACCCGCTCGGTCGAACCACCGCTCCATATCGTTCATGTCGCTTTCTTCCCCCAAGCATACCAAGCTACCGGAAGCAGTTACAAAGTAATACTGCGTCCGCCGTATCTGGTCGCAAACTCCATTAATGGTGTGAACGCAGGTCGTACGCCCGCCAGCGGTGGCGCCGTACGCTACTCGTTCCGCGTTGTTCAGCGCCCCGACAAACGACAATAATTAAAATTTCTACTAATTTATAAAAATAATTAAATAATAACTGAAGAACCTCGAACGCGTGAGGCCGAGAAGGTCGTGTTCACGCCCTACGCCCGACGAGTCCCGGCCACGATTACGAATCCTCCAAGGACGCATGTGGTTAACTTTTGGTGCGCTTTTGGTGCGCTTTTGGTGCGCTTTTTTGTTGGTCGCGCATTGCCTCGGTGCGAGGGTTCGTAACGGCACGAGACACTAAACGCGTTTATCAAAGCGAGCGGACCCATGAAGCACCACGCGGCGGGCACGCAAAATCCCGAGACACCGGAAAGTGAGGAATGATTCTGTTCCACGACACGCGCTCCAAGCCGCCTCTGCGGAGGCGTGGTGCGCTACCGGCGCGAACAAAATGGCGTCTTCCCATCATCCATCCAGGGACTCTCGGAGGTGTGCCCTTTTCTCGAATCACTTATCGCTTGCCTCGTTCTCCCAGCCGTTCCATGACCCACGCTCTGCGGTAGATGAGGTACCCGACAAGCACCACTAGCCCCACGATGACCGCGATATTGAAGTACCTCAGTAGTCCCCTGATATCCTCCCAGTGCGGCCCGAGCGCGACGCCCGCGTACGCGAAGGCAAAACAGAACGGAAGCGACCCCAGCACGGTGTAAAGGGAGAATCGTTTTATGTCCATCCGGACGATGCCGGCGGGATAGGAGATTACCGAGCGGACGACCGGAAGCAGCCGACTGATGAACACGGCACTTTCCCCGTGCTTTGCAAACCACTCCTCGCCACGGTCAAGCTCACTCTTGCGTATGAGCACGTATTTGCCGTAGCGTTCGAGCAGCGGCCTACCGCCGTACGCGCCGATTCCGTAGGCAATAAGAGAGCCCGCGAGGCAGCCGAGCGTACCGGCAAGGGTGATGCCGAGAAGGGTAAGTTTCCCTTCCCAGACCACGTACCCGGCGAAGCCCATGATGATCTCGCTCGGCAGCGGCAAGCCGGTACTCTCAAGCGTCATCCCTACGAAAACGCCCGCATAGCCGAGGTGCTCGATGATCGCGATGACGAAGCTGCTGAGCGTCTCAATGATATTAATGCTTACGGCGAGCACGCATCCCCCCCACAGGCACTCTATGCGTCGCGATCACCCAAAAGATCGTTCTTCTGCCTCCGCGGTTGGGAAAGAATCGCGAGGGGCAGGCTCTAGACCGAGCAGTTCAATGAGTTGTTCCGCGGTGAGCATAGCTTGGGCACACCCCGGTTGCCGACGACACGACTTATCCCTTTTGGTCGCTTGATTGCCCCGTTCGGCTTTTGCCGCGTCGCCAACGCGCTGATCACTCAATGATACCTTTGGACGAATCGATGCCGAGCACCGTACCCTGCAGAACGAGCGCTACACGCTCAGCGGTCACTTTTCCATCCCTGTGGTCGACGTCTCGTGCTCGTCCGTCACCGGCACAGGGTGCGAATAACCCCGCGTGCCCAAAGCTGCTGTGGAGTCAAGTGTTTTGCATAGTCCGCAGCGTCTCATTCGTACAGGCTCCCGGGCCTCCGTCCGCTGGAGCTTCATCATACCGCTCCGACCGCGCATCCGATCCACCCATCGCCGTCTTCGACAAATCGTCGCGGTTTGTCGTTTCGCACGCGCTCCATATCGGTTGATGAGTAGTGCCGGACGTTCGAACCGCGCAGGCTTCGAAAGAGTGATTCTACGTGGCCTCGACTGTAGCATCGAATGTTCGACACGCCCGCATAGGCTCCGATCGTTCGGAAGATCCCTGAAGGTATCGAGCGCCTCGCCTCGTTGACGAGTGCGCACGGAAGCAGATGCTCAAGGATAATCACGTTCTGCTGTTTTGTGGATCGGAATACGCCCATCGCGTGACGGAGCTGAGCTTCAGTTATGTAATAGCTGATCCCCTCGAACAGCACGATCGTGGGTGCATCGGGCTGATAGCCGCCTTCGGCTTTGAGCATTCCGGCAGAGAACCCTGCTGTGGTAATGTCTGCGGTGACACAGGCAATGCGATCCGCCAGATCCGGCGCCACTGCTGCATACAGCCGATGCTTCTCTGGCATGCCAGCGATGTCCACCTCAATTACCTTTGTTACGCGGTCGCGCTGCGAGAGCAGAAGCTCGAGCGCGAGGGGAGAAACTCCAGCCGCCAGGATCACCACCTGACACTGCTCGGCCCGAGTCGTCAGCTCCCTTTGGATACAATGGCGCAAAAAGTTCTTTCGGTCGCGGATTACTTCGCCGTACCAGGGGCATACGTCGTGGCAACGCGCGAGCAGCTCCTGCCCGTTCGAGAGGTCGAGCTGATCGACGAATGCCGCGGCCGGACCGTGCTCGTACAAGGGCGCCGCCCACGACGTGACCAACGCAGCGGTATGATCAAGCTTCATTTTCGCGCTTTGCGGTGCCAACTAGCCTCCACGCACCTGCTACGGTTGCAATACCGCTCGACGATGTGCCTTGGTATCGCGCGCCCTTTCGGCGCTATGTATCTCCGCAAACGAGAACACCACTGTTTTTGCCGCAATGTTAAGACGCGCTGCAAAGCCAAACCCACGCGAGAAAACAGGGCGGCGATCGTACGCGACAAGAGCTGAGAAGATCTCCGTTCGAGCTATGCGCTGGTGGGATCATACAATAAAAAAAGAGAAGGGCTGACGCCCTTACGACGTGATGATCACCGAATACGGGACGGTGCTTGTTGTCTGGTTCCCTGGGCTTATCTCGCTCAACACGATGACGCCGGCCCCCATCTGAGTTCCGCGGAAGGTGAATAGCTCGGTGCCTCCGACCCCAACCGTTGAGGTGTTCATCGCACCACTCACGAACGTCTGATTGACCAGCATAAGGGTGGAGTTGTCATAGGTCGCGTTCCACTGGTAGCCCGTCGACGGATTTGATGGCTGCTGCAGTGTAAAGTTCTGGCCACTTGAGACGAGTACCGCATTCCCCGTTGGCACGTTGAGCGTTGTGCACGTTATCGTGTAGGTCACGTTGTTTGCTGTTTGGTTCGATGGGCTTATGTTGTTGAACGTGATCTTGCTCATTCCCGTCGTCGTTCCCTGGAAGGTGAAGACGTCAGCGCCAGGCGCCCCAAGCAGTGTCGTGTTGCTCGCTATGTACGTCCGATTGACCAACTTGATGCTTGAGTTGTTATAACTCGGCTGCCAGTGGTACCCTGTCGATGGATTTGATTGCAGCTGCATCGTAAAGTTCTGCCCTTGCACGACGGTGATGTTCGTCGCGTTGCCAAGCGACGCCCCAAGCGCCGTTGTGTTGCCAACGACGGCGGTCGTTGAGCCTGGGCTCGGGCTTGGCGTCGTCGACGAGGTACACCCCGCGCACACTACCGCTAAAGCGAGTGCGATGACGACCACCAAACTCGCCGCTACAGTCTTTTTCATTTTTATACTCCCTAGCTATGCTATTTCAGTGAGGTACACCACGAGATGAACACTCTTAACCGTTTCCATATGCGCGCGCTTTTGGACATTTACGGCGAACAAGCCGGGGCTTCACCCTATCGGTGTTGCAAGGCCGAGGAATTCCTGCACGAGGCACACCGATGAGGCAGAGACGGAGCGCGCCTGAGCCAAGGTGAAAACGACTCCGGGACGATCGTGATAACCAGCTTAACGCGATCAAGATAGCGCTTGAAATACCCTTCCCAGGCGATGGCCCCTGGCCGAGTTTCAGCGCCAGAGACCTAACGGGAGGGCGACGCAGTACGACGGACGACACGCAACCGGCATGCCGCGACTCCGCAAGTCCAACCCACACGACATTACGCCACGTAGCGCCGCGCGCGGAACGCTCGTGCAAAAAAAGAGGGAAAGAAGGGAGCTGGCCCCCCACGGGAATCAGCTTTTGCAGTTAGCCTAGACAGTAAGCATTTGTCACTCATTTAGGGTTGCTTTGATGACCTTCAAAAGCTCATCCGGATCAACTGGCTTCAGGACGTAGGCATTCGCTTGCAAAATCAGAGATCTCAGAGCGCCTTTCAGATTGGCATCGCCTGTGACCATGATCGTTCTCATCTTGGGGTCCATTTCATGCAACTGCCCGAGCAGCTGAGTGCCATCCATATCGGGGAGGTTGATGTCTAAAAGCGCAAGATCGTGCGAGCCACTTTTGCACTTCTCAATCGCCTCGTGACCGGTTTCTGCCGTTTCTACGCCGTACCCTTGCTCACTTAAGATGTGCATAAAACTGCCCAGTATCTCTCGGTCATCGTCGACAACCAATATTGTCAATTTTTCCACGCGCTTGTCTCCTCCTTTCTACTTTATCTCGATAACGTGCTGGGAGCCTGAGGCGAGATGCTTCTACGTCTGCCTTTCGGAACCCGGGAATGGCCCCCGTTCTGGGGGCGCCCTTCCTTACAGGACGAGGCTCTCTGATGATGCGACATAATAATCAAATAATTCTTGCCCCCACGCAATGGCCTCCTCAAGTTGGCTTGTTAACGTATAGGAATAATCAAATGCACCGTCTGAACCATAGAGCGCAAGCGCTAAGAAAGAGTCAGCAACGACCAACACAAGTTTGGGATTGTCTCTGGTCACACGAAGCGTGAGGTTCTCGCTGCGTGCATTGCTTAAACGTTCACGACCGATCTCCTCGATCAAATGGTTCGAGACATCGTCGGTTAGCACGAGCGTCACGTGTTGCTGGCGAGCAAACTGCTCAAGCACGAGTTCGCCAATGTCCTGAATGTAGAACGGCGACACCAGTCTTACAACTTTACTATCTGGCAACAGCTCGACAAAATGACGCAAAGCTTTAAAAATATCAGTGGGGGTGCCTGCGATAAGTGAAGCGTCGCGTAACGACCCGATCTTGTCAAAAATATTATCTGGAATCCCACCCAAGTCGTGTCCGAGCCAGAATGCTTCATGCTTCATTAGCGCCGCCATTGCACCTTGAAAATCAATGACTTTGCGTGCCGCACTCCTGCCGATCGGGGTCACCATGTAGTTTCTCTTTGAGTCTTGTCGAATGAGATGACTCGTCTCGAGCTCTCGCAACGCGTGTACGATCGCGGGAGCAGAGAGTTTGAGCTCGTCTCGCAGCTCGCGAAGCGTTTTCATCCCGTCTTTCAGTGATAGGAGAATCTCTTTTCGTTGATCAGAGCAAACGGCGAGACGGATGGCCTTGTCTACGTCTATGTTTTCTTTCATTTTCCCGATGACCGGCTATACTGCCTATATCATTACTCCGATAACTTTAAGTCTTTGCTATTGCGAGAGTTACAGACTCTTGTGGCACGAACGAACCGTTCTGTTGTTAAGGGAGATAAGCAAAGAGACTGGCCGAGCCCCGTTGTTCCTTCTTGTTTCATCTATCTAACGTCGTAGTCTTAGCCGATAATGACCGTTTTACGCTGCACGCGTGGTACGATCTGGCCCGCCACGGTGCACCATATGCACAGCGAGAGCGCAACGCATCCTGAAAGCCCGATCGCGCGTTCGAAGAAACGATGCACGAAAAACAGGTGAACCGCAGCTAACTGACGTGTCGCGTGCAGTGTCTAAAAAATACCTACTCTAGTGATGGATGGGTTTCGCCGCCCTCACTAGGTAATGGCTCAATACCGAAGAAGAGCAGCAATTTGAGGGGGTCTTGGCGGGGACAAAAAAGGGCTGTTCGCCATGTGTTCAAAATGACAACGAATGTGAGTCAAGATGGTGAAGTGGTCTCCTATAAAAAAGAACGTCCGAGATGGTCCGTGTTTAGAAGTTTGCAGCAGTATGCGCACTTTTTAATGAAATCCTCTCTATTTGACTCTGTCTGCATTCACGTGATATACGAAAGAGCTACGACTGACCTTTCTAGTAGCTATTTGAGGACTAAAACACCGCGCTATGACATCGGTCTCTCAAACAGAAAGAGCTCCGCGAATTGAGGCAAACGGGGCTTGTCATAACGTCCGTTCAAACGTTGATGCAAAAAAAGGGGGGGGATACCCACTCAATGCAGCGTGCCGCGCACCTGTCGGGATTCGATTCGGCACGGTATCTGCGTGCTTCATCACACTCAGCGTGAGCTCACTAACTCAAACCACAAACAGACGCGAGAGAGCAACGCGGGATAAGATATATCTTCTTTCTGCGCACTTTAAAGACAAGCACCGTCATGATACGCATAATACTCGTTGTAGAGGATCCACATAGTGCGCAGGATATTCAGAACCGATTGCAGCTGATGAGCTACGACGTCATCGCCCTGACGGCGACCGCCGACGAAGTGATCGCGCGCGCAGAAGAGTTACGACCCGACATCATCCTTATGGATGTCAGGTTAAAGGGAAAGGCGGACGGGATCGAAGTTGCACAACAAATCAAGAGTCTCCACGACATTCCGATCATCTTCATTGCCGCCAACGCTGACGAGGCGACGGTGCGGCGGGCAATTGCAGTTGAAGCCGACGGTTTTCTCATCACGCCGGTAGACGAACTGGAGCTCCTCGCTGCCATTGAAGTGGCAACAAGAAAGTATCGAAAGGAACGACAAGCGCGGGTCGCTGACAGTCGCCTCCGTGAGATCGCCGACGCGCTCCCTGTAGTCGTGTATGAAGCAGACGAAACTGGTCGCGTCACTTTCGTGAATGCAACGGCCTTTGACATGTTCGGCTACACGAAAGAAGAGTTCGAAGCGGGGATGTCTATTTTTCAACTGATCGCGCCCGCCGACAAAGAGCGAGCACGCACGGTGTCTCGTCGGAGACTGGGTGGGGAAGATGTCGGCCGGGTGGAATACACCGGACTGCGGAAGGACGGAAACACGTTCCCTGTTTCAATCCGGGCTGTACAAATGAGGCGAGACGGTGCTGTCGTCGGGCAGCGTGGTATCATACTTGATGTCACCGAGCTAAAGCGGGCAGAAGAGGGGGTCAAAGAATACACGCACACGATCGAGATACTCAACCGTATCGTCAAAGAAGGAAACAGAACCACTGATGTGCAGTCATTTGTAGAAGCAGTGACGAAGTTGGCGTGTGAATTGATGCGTTTCGACATCGGGGGCATCTACATCATTGGTATGGACGCTCGCTACGCCACATTACGGTACGCACAAGGACTCCCTGAGACCGCGCGAGATGTCATTGAGAAGATACCCTATCGTGACGCCCCATATAGTGCCATTCTGATCGATGGAGACCCTCTTTTTGCTGAGGACTACGCAACGTTCCTGCCGCGCCACGCGCCATTGAGGGTTGCTTCGCTCGCCAGCGTGCCGCTCTATTCTCAAGATACGATTATCGGAGCACTCAACGTGGGTAGCGCAACACGCCATACCTTCTCGCAAGCCGAGAAAGAGCTGCTCATCGCCATCGGTAACGAGGTGGGGACGGTCATTGCAAAGCTACAGGCAGATGAGGCGCTTAAAGAGAGCGAAAGACGCATCCGTGAACTCACCGATGCGCTGCCGGTAGTCGTGTATGAAGCAGATGCGACTGGTCGCGTCACCTTCGCGAATGCGACGGCCTTTGACATGTTCGGCTACACGAAAGAAGAGTTCGAAGCGGGGATGTCTTTGTTTCAGGTGGTCACAGACGCCGACAAAGAGCGAGCACGCGCGGTGTTTCATCGGAGAACGAGTTTCGACGATGTCGGCCGGGTGGAATACACCGCGCTGCGGAAGGACGGGGGCACGTTTCCTGTTTCAGCCCTTGGCGCGCCGATCAGGCGTGACGGGGCTGTCATCGGCGTCCGCGGTATCGCCGTCGATATTACCGAGCGAAAGCGGGCAGAAGCGGGGGTCAAAGAACGCACGCACACTATAGAGGCACTCAACCGTATCATGACTGAGGGAAACCGAGCCACTCACGTACAGTCGTTTGCTAAAACCGTGACAGATTTGACGCTCGAACTGCTGCACTTCGATGTCGGAACGATCCATCTCCACGACTATGACACCCGCCGTGCGAACCTGTGCTACGCAACCGGCATTCCCGATATCGCTGTTGAAGCTATCAGGAACATCCCCCTTGATGGTTCGGCATACGCTCGTGTTCTGGTTGAGGGAAAACCTCTTTTTGTCGACGGTCACCAGGCGTTGCGCGTGCCTCATGCCACTGAATTGGGACTTAAGTCTCTCGCTGTGGTGCCGCTGTATCGCTATGATAAGCGTATAGGGGCGCTCAACGTGGGGAGTTTTTCACGCCATACCTTCTCGCAAGCCGAGAAAGAGCTGCTCATCGCCATCGGTAATGAGGCGGGGGTGGTAATCGCTAAGCTACAGGCAGATGAGTTGATCAGGATAACCCTCAAGGAGAAGGAGACGCTTCTCAAGGAAATTCATCACAGGGTCAAGAACAACATGCAGGTGATATCGAGCTTGATCAGCTTACAAGCTGCTAAAGCTACTGAGCCAGAAACGGTCGAAATGCTCAAAGAGAGCCAGGGCCGGATCAGATCGATGGCGCTTATTCACGAGAAGCTGTACCGTTCGGATTCGTTAGCGGAGATTAATTTCGGGGATTACGTCGACAGCATGATCGACGAGCTTCTGCAGATATTCAACGTTGCTCCGGGAGCAATCACGATCACTACCGATGTCGAAAACGTCCTGTTCGGGGTGGACACCGCCATCCCCTGCGCGCTCATCATTAACGAACTTGTGTCAAACTCGTTAAAGCACGCGTTTCCAGACGGGGCGACGGGCGAAGTTACCATAGCCCTCCACCAAATCAACGGCACATACGAGTTAACGGTTGCCGACAATGGCGTGGGCCCCCTACCAAATTTCGACTATCGAGCGACCGACTCGTTGGGTATGCAGCTCGTGACTGCGCTCGTTAATCAGCTTGGCGGTACCATCACGCTCGATCGCACGAACTGGACGACGTTTATTATCACATTTACACCAGCGGGCGCGCGTATTGGGAAGAGTGGGAGAGAATGACCACGATTCTCGTCGTTGAAGATGAAGCCATCGTCGCCATAGACATAGCGCAGCGCCTTAAGCGCGGCGGTTATGACGCTCCGGCTGTGGCCGCAACTGGTGAAGCCGCTCTGCGCACATTAGAGGAGCTGCATCCAGATCTCGTACTTATGGACATACTGCTCAAAGGGGAAAAAGATGGGATAGAAACGGCTCGCGCGATCAAAGATCAGTTTGACATCCCGGTAGTCTTGTTGACGGGTCAGGCAGACGAGTCCACACAAGAGCGGGTTAAGAACACGGGCGCATACGGCTTCATATTGAAGCCGATCGATACAGCTTCACTTCTTCCCACCATTGAGCTGGCGTTGGCCAGGCACGCCTTCGAGGTACAGCTCAAGGAGAGCGAAAACCGGTTCCGGGCAGTCACCGATTCGGCGGCGGACGCCATTTTTTCCATGGACGTGCAGGGCACCGTGATCTATTGGAACAAGGCTGCCGAAAGAACCTTCGGATGGACAGCCGATGATATCACGGGCCAATCAGTCACGGCAATCCTTCCAGAATCCGCCAAAGCGGGTTTCTTCAAGATGCTCCCCGCACTAGGCACTCGTGAAACCTACGTGCCGCCATCTTTCATGCTGTGGCGTAGAAAAGATGGCACCGAGTTTCCTGCAGAGCCAAGCTTCGCCTTGTGGAAAACGAAAGAGGGGACGTTCGCAACAGCAATAGTCCGCGACATCTCCGAGCAAAAAGCGATTATCGAATCAGTGCAAGCAGGAATCGTGCTTGTTGACCCGATAACGCACAAGATTGTCGATGTCAACACGACGGGCGCGCGCCTCTTTGGAGCGTCGAAGGACGCAATTATCGGTTCAGTCTGCCTTCGATTTATCTGTCCTGCCGAGGCGGGACGGTGCCCGATAACTGATCTCGGACAAACTGTGGACAACGCAGAACGCGTTTTGCTTACGGCAGACGGCAAGAGCCGTCCGATCCTCAAATCAGTGAGCGAAATTACGCTCAGGGGACGCGCTTATCTGCTCGAGAGCTTCGTAGACATCAGTGACCGCAAACAAATGGAGCACGCCCTGCTCGAAAGCGAGGCGTACTACCGCGCCATTTTTGAGAGCACCGCGGCGGGCATGGCTATTCTGGACGAAGACACGACCGTTGTTATGGGAAATAGCAAGCTGGAGCAGCTCACCGGTTTCCGTAAGAACGAAGTTGAAGGGCTGAAACCGTGGACAGAGTTCGTCGCTCCGGAAGATCTGGCGAGGATAAAAGAATATCATCGTGCGCGTCGACGCAATGCGGCTAGCGCCCCGAAAGAGTATGAGCTTAGACTCCTTGCAAAAGACGGGACGCGAAGAGAAGTCTTTGTGACTGCAGCACTGATTCCAGGAACCAAAAGAAGTGTGGTTTCGATTGTTGATGTCACTGCTCTCAAGACGGCTCAAGCGGCTGTGCTAGAGCAGGCGGCGATGCTTGATGCGGCGCACGACGCCATTATGACCTTGGATCCAGAGGGGAGGATAACGTACTGGAACCGTGGGGCCGAGCGGCTCTATGGATGGGCAAAGCAAGAGGCCGAGGGTCAAAACGCGAACGCGCTGCTGCGCACGAGGTTCCCTGAATCGCGCGAAGAACTGTGGCCTAAGCTTATGGAGAGCGGACGGTGGGAAGGGGAGTTGATCCACGTAACGCGCGATGGTGTTCCGGTCACAGTCGCGAGCAGCTGGACCATGATTAATGACGAGAGAGGCAATGCGACCGCTATTCTTGAAATAAGCAGTGACGTTACCGAGCGCAAGAAAGCGGAGCTGGCGCTCGCGGAATCTGAAGCAAAGCTACGCACCACCATTGCGAACATGGTGGACGGAGTGTTGACCGGCGGGTTGGACTGGAAGGTTACCGATTGCAATGAAGCCGTAGCGCGTATGAGCCGACGATCAAAGGAAGAAGTGATCGGAAAGCCATTTTTAGATCTCCTCGCTCCTGAGTCTCGTTCGCAAATCCTCGAAACGGTACCTGAGCTTATGGAGAAAGGAACCATCCGTACCAACGAGCTATGGCTCAGGAAAAACGGAGAACGCATTGACGTAGAAGCGAATGTCTCCTTGATTAAAGATGCTGCTGGACAGCCCCGGGCATTTCTGGCGGTCGCCCGAGATGTTACCGAGCGCAAGAAAGCGGAGTCGGCACTTCACCAGGCGCAAGAAGACCTGCGACAGCACGCGACGATGTTTGATGCGGCGCACGACGCCATTATGACCTTGGATCCAGAGGGGAGGATAACGTACTGGAACCGTGGGGCCGAGCGGCTCTATGGATGGGCAAAGCAAGAGGCCGAGGGTCAAAACGCGAACGCGCTGCTGCGCACGAGGTTCCCTGAATCGCGCGAAGAACTGTGGCCTAAGCTTATGGAGAGCGGACGGTGGGAAGGGGAGTTGATCCACGTAACGCGCGATGGTGTTCCGGTCACAGTCGCGAGCAGCTGGACCATGATTAATGACGAGAGAGGCAATGCGACCGCTATTCTTGAAATAAGCAGTGACGTTACCGAGCGCAAGAAAGCGGAGCTGGCGCTCGCGGAATCTGAAGCAAAGCTACGCACCACCTTCGCAACTATGGCAGACGGAATAGTGATCACGGGGTTGGACGAGAAGGTTGCCGATTGCAATGATGCCATCTTACATCTCACACAGCGATCGAGGGACGAGATACTAGGAAAGCCGTTCGTGGATCTCCTCCCTCCTGAGTTTCGTTCGCTGATCCATGATGCACGCAAGCTTCTCGTCGGAGCTATCTTCGGCACGACGGGGCCTGGTCATAGAGAGAAAGAACCCGTCCGAACTGACTTTCATGTGCTCGGGAAAACTGGAGAAAGAGTTGACATAGAAGCAGATATCTCCTTGATTGAAGATGCCTCGAGACAACCGGCTGCGTTTCTCATAGTCGCGCGAGACGTCACCGAGCGCAAGCGCATGGAGCAGCGGCTCGACAGTACACTCGCTGATCTCCAACGATCCAACGCTGAACTAGAACAGTTTGCTTACATCGCTTCACACGACCTGCAAGAACCGCTTCGCATGATAACGAGCTACGTGCAAATAATTGAGGAGGACTACACAGGAAAACTTGACGCTGACGCTGACGAATACATTGCATTTACCGTCGATGGCGCGAAACGAATGCAAACGCTCATCGACGACCTTTTGGCGTATTCGCGTGTGGGCACGCGGGGAGAGCCGTTCATGCCAACCAGCATGAACCGCGTCCTCTCCGAAGCGATTGCGAATCTGGAAGTCGCGATAGAAGAGAGCCACGCAGTTGTCACGCACGATCAATTGCCAACGGTGCTCGGCGACGAATCTCAGCTTATTCAGCTTTTCCAGAACCTGTTAGGCAATGCGATAAAGTTTAGGGGCGATGATGCCCCGATGATTCACGTTGGCGTAGAGGAAACGAAAGACGGCTGGGTGTTTTCGGTGCGCGACAACGGGATCGGTATTGACATACAATACGCAGAACGGATTTTTACCGTATTTCAACGCCTCCACGCGCGCGATGATTACCCGGGAACGGGCATCGGACTTGCCGTCGTTAAAAAGATAGTCGAGCGTCACGGCGGACGAATATGGGTCGAATCAGAGCCAGCACAAGGCTCGACGTTTTACTTTACGCTTCCAACAAGGGGGGATAATGTGTTATGAGTGAGCGAAATAGCGCAGATTACATGGAAATCTTGTTGGTGGAGGACAATCAAGGCGATGTCCTTCTGACCAAGCGCGCTCTCAAGTCCGGCAAAGTGCTCCACAACGTGCACGTCGCAAATGACGGAGAAGCCGCACTTGCCTTCTTGCACGATGTCGAATACGGGCAGGCTCCGCGCCCAGATCTGATCCTGCTCGACCTTAACCTGCCAAAGGTGGGCGGTCGCGAGGTACTCGCAAAGATCAAATCCAACGAAGCGCTTGCGAGCATCCCGGTCGTCGTATTGACCACTTCCAAAGCTGACGAGGATATCCTGAAAACATACCAGATGCACGCCAACAGCTTCATCACCAAGCCGGTTGACTGGCCACAGTTTATGAACGTCGTTAGGCTTATCGAAGAGTACTGGTTCACGGTTGTGAAGCTCCCGCTGCACGAGGGCTGAGAATGTACGCCCGTGATCGAGCACTTAAGGTGCTTCTCGTCGAGGACAACCCTGGTGATGCTCACCTCATACGACGGCTTCTGACTAAGTCATCCGCAACAAAGCACGCGCTTGACGCTGAGAATCGTCTCGATGCTGGGATAGCACGGTGCGACCATAAGACGTTCGACGTTGTGCTGCTTGATCTGGGTCTTCCTGATAGCCATGGCTTCGCCACCGTCGCGACGATGCGCGCCGCAGTGCCACACGTGCCGATCATCGTGCTGACTGGTCTCGACGATCTGGAATTGGCCGTACACGCGGTGCGTGAGGGTGCGCAGGATTATCTCGTAAAAGGCGCGACGATGGTAGACACCCTGGAACGCGCGATGTACTACGCCATCGAGCGCAAAAACCTTGAAGAGCAGCTTACGCAGTACTCCGAGCACCTTGAAGAGCTGGTGGAGCAAAAAACAGCTGAACTTAAGCAAGCAGAGCGCTTGGCGGCTATCGGACAAATGGCGGCAATGGTCGGACACGATCTCCGCAGCCCTTTGCAGGCTATTCTTAACACTATTTACCTCGAGAAAAAACAGGTTGACACGCTCGAAGCGTACCTCGCGCCGAGTGAAGGCTATAAGGCACAGCAGCTCCGCGACGGTTTAGACAAGATAGATGAACACGTTGCTTACATGAGCTCTATGGTAACCGATCTGCTCGACTTCGCTCGGACGCCGAGCCCGAAAATCACGCGCACAAGCACGGAACAACTCGTCAGCGATGCCCTTCGTGGCGTTGCGGCACCAACTAACGTTGTGATCGAAAAGAAGCTTGATCCGAGTCTGCCCGCTCTCGATGTCGATTCGTTCCTTATGCAGCGCGCACTAATCAACATTATTGGCAACGCGGTGCAAGCAATGCCAGACGGCGGCGCCCTTACCATAACGACCAAGAAAGAAGGACAGAGCGCCTCCATAAACGTAGCTGATACGGGAATGGGCATACCGCCGGAAAATATAAGTAAGCTCTTCGAGCCGCTGTTCACTACAAAATCACGAGGTGTGGGGCTCGGCTTAGCCATCGTGAAGTCCATGATTGAAGCTCACGGCGGGACCGTTACCGTTGAGAGTGACGTCGGCCGAGGTTCGAAATTCTGCATCTCCCTACCGCTTCGCCACTGAGTCTGCCGATAGCGACGACGATTGTGCTCAAAGAGCAGCTACAGGCGAGTCCTGTCTCAAACGTTTACACATCAGTCCACGCGCCACTCAAGAAAAGACGCAAAACGCGCCATCGTGCGTGAGATAGCCGCTTCAGCTCGATCTCGTTTCGTAAGGTTTTATACCGGAGGCGACAACTATTCCTCGGCGCCTGTCCACAGAGATGGGCGACGACGAGGTATGACAGATGAGAATGCTTACCAAGTTGGTGGCGATCATACTGCTGCTCATTTCAGCCATACTCAGCGCGTACTACCAAGTGGCGCACGGGTTCAGTTACCTTCAGAGTGCGGGCATCGTTTTGATGCTTGTCGTGATTGTCCTCCTGGTTGTTGAAAAGCAGGCATAGGACAGCGGACGGTGAACCGGCTGGCGCCGGATTCCGCACGATCGAAGCCGCTGTTTGCGGCTGAGCGAATGTGCTCGGGATTGAGGCTTTTTGGATCCCCCCACGATAAGCTCTAAATTTCACGCCTAGAAAGGCTTAAGTCTCTCGCGTACAGAATCGATTCGAGAACGTCGTACTTTTCGCCGTGCTACTACACAACCGAGCGTCGGGAACAAACTCGTGACGGATATATTTCAACTCGCCCTCGCATTCATCTACGTGCTCTTCGTGCCCGGATTTGCCATGACCCTTGCGGTATTTCCCAGGCTCAACCAGCTCGAGATCACCGAGCGAGTCGCGCTGTCGATCGGGCTAAGCCTCACCATCGTCATTGCCATGGGACTGCTGCTCGGCTATTCCCAAACCCTCATCGCCGCAACCGGCGGCATCACCGCGTACTCGCTGCTCTTTGGCATCGGGTTTGTGACCATATTTTTCCTTGTTATATGGGCACTGCGAAGGGCGAATCTGGCGGTTACCGATAGGCGCGAGGCGGCTCGACCTGAACGTGACATGGTATTAGACGCGCGCACTGCCAAGCCTGCCCGTCCAGAGGACAGAACACAGGCAGAGGTCAGACCGCGGAAACCTGCGACGCCTGCCGCGGCAAGGCGCGAAGACGGCCGGCCCAGACGCAAAGAATACCCACCTAAGCGCGGCCCTTAACTGTAACCCCTGCCGGCCGAAGCAACGGTGGCGTAGTGCCCGCAGTGACGGGACAATGCTTCTCATCATAGGATGAACAATCCGTCCTCTAGAACGTCGAGTTCCTCTTGTTTTAGTGCGTCCGCTCGGCGGTGCTAATAAGGTCCGATGGCCACTGAGTGCCGTTCGTCGACATTTTCAGGATAGTAGCTTAATATCGCCTACGTCCCTCTTGTATTGGATGGCCGTGATCGAGGCCTCATCCGTATCGGAAGGAGGTTCTAGACAATTAATAATGAAAAGGAGATGAATGACCTAACGAAGCGCATCGCCGAGCTGGAGACGTGTTGTGCGGAGTTCCGGGCCTGCAAGGGCAAGATAGGAGAGCGCATCGACAAGCTCGAGCATCGTTTGGACGATTTACGATCAGAGGTAAAAACGCTGTATAACGTCATGGAGCGCGACAGCGCTGGCCTGCGATGATGCTGTGCCCTTCGCTCAACGGCGATGGGAATGCAGCTAATTTTTACGCCTGACCGCGTCGTCGTTACCGGTTGAGCAGGTAGACCGACGCGTTCAAGGCGGTGGCGATGGTCACCCACACGATGTAGGGCACGAGCAGGTATGACGCCCGCCGGTCCACCTTGTAGAATTGATAGATGGTGGCGGCGATCAGTATCCACAGCGGCACGATGGCGAGCAGGCCGTATAGTATGTTCTGCAGCCCAAAAAAGGCTAACGTCCAGACAACGTTAACGATGAGCTGTGCAGCGAAGAGAGCGATCCCGATGTCTCTTGTGCGAGTTCGATGCGATCGCCATATGAGGAATAACGCTAGACCCATCAAGATATAGAGAATCGTCCAAACGGGCCCGAAAGCCGCATTCGGCGGATTGAACCAGGGCTTGTTGAGCGCGGCGTACCACGTTGAGATGGAGTTGATGGTAAACACTGACGATCCCAAACCCGCTAACACGGGCACCGCGACGGAGACGATCAGTTTGATGATATCAACGGATTTCATCGATCATATGTGGCATCGCCTCCTATAAAACGCTTTATTAATTGTTTGAGCATCCGAGTTGTCAGCGCCACTCTGCTAAAAGATGCCAATAAACTCGTTTGGATGCCTCTTGATCTAGCAGCGTCGTTGCGTATACCAGTAGGCGGTTGCTGATGCCTACCGGTTATTCGCTATTAGTCACGATCGTGGGAATGCAAATTCGGCGAGACGATCCCGGCTCTAATCGCAGCAATCATCGCTGAAGAAGAGTGGACCGGCGGCTTTTGCCGAGTTAACGCGGGTTATGGTTTTTTATACGCGCGAATCGACCTACACAAGGGAGTGTCCTATGGACGCCAAAGAAGAGAAAAAGGAAGAGTACTACACGGGCAATGAAGTCAAAGGCGAAAAATAGCCGTCCGCCTAGGCAAGCCGTCGCACGATCAGCGTGGAGCGCCCGCGTTATCGATGCCCAAACTAGTCTCCGTTCAAAAGACGCCGAGGGCACAGAGCGCCCTGCCGTAGCATGCATCGTGAGGGCACGAGCGGGCAGCGGGGCAGGAGACTGTGGCTCCTGTTTCAAAAGCGGATTCGCTCAAGGGCTGATTCGCGCCCACTGTCTGCAGACGTCCAGAACGTCGCCTCGCCGTTTTGGATCCGGAATATGACCTGATCGTCGGCGTGAGGACGCAGAAACGGTCGCTCTTCAAGAAGGCGCTCCGTGAGGTTCACGTCGTCAAGAAAAACCACGTCGCCTGACGCTCGCATCATGGTTCCGATATCTGTTGAACCCTCTTGGCCAAGCGGCCCTTTTGGCGGGGCATAAAAGCACACCTCAGCATTCCGATTTGCTGTAAGCTCTCGAAATATCTTTTTTGTCTTTACGGTACTAAAATAGAAGCCCCGTGTATCCGCAAACCACATCCCGAGCATTCGGACCCGTGGCTGCTCGCGATCACACGTGGCGACTGAACAGATCATGTGCTGATTAGCAAAGCGCACACAGTCATCAAAGTTCGCCATATCATCTCCCTTCGATTCGTTTAGTTACAGTTTCGGAAACCGCCAGAAGGCCTTCTGCTTTCACGCGCGCGGCCAGCGGCACCGTTCAGCTGCCATCCGTCATTCAGGGCCCCGTTTCGCATTGCGTCGATTCGCGCAGTGGCTGGATACGCCTCTGGACGGGGGCACTCATTCGTTCGCCTTCCAGTACACCCGATGATCGGAAATGTCGTACGCAACTTTATAGGTGCTGACGAGTCCACTCAAGTGGCCTTTTATGGTCGTGACGGAAAGCCAATACTGGGCCAGGTTGTCCTGCACGTTGAGCTCTTTGAGCACAGCATGGATGAGATCTTCCGTTGATCGGGGACGCTCCAAAAGTCGCAGTATCATCCCGTCAATCTCGGCAAGCTGCTCTAAGTGAATCGCGATCTGGCCCGCGCTCTTATCTTTTGACATAACCTCGCCGTGACTCGGAACAAGCCAGTCGAACGCCGTGTTCTTGATCGCATTGAGCGAGCGACGCGTGAGCTCAACGTCTATTGAGTAGGGGAGCTTGTGCCGGTCCCAGACCTCTTTAGGGTACAGTGCATCTCCCACAAAGAGCACCCTGTCGCACAGATAACCCGTGTGTCCCATCGTGTGACCCGGCAAGAGCAACGGGGCAATCTTTCCTTCGAACTGGTAGTCTTTAGTGTAGCAATCCACCGTGCACGCCTCCCCGATGAAGAATCGCGTCGTCATCTCGACCGGTGGACGCGCCCAGCTGAACATACCCCGAACGTTTACCTCTGGAATTTCGATCAGAAACGCGTCCTCTTTCGGAGCCACCACGATCGCCCCCGTACGTCTCTTGAGCGTGCTCGCTGACCCAAAATGATCGGCGTGTCCGTGCGTGATGAGAATCGCCTCAAGATCGAGCGGGGTGTCAATAACCGCCGTGTCAATCAGGTGATTTTCGTACAGACCGACGTTGGTCTTCCCGAGAATGCACGTGACGTCGTTCAATTCGATGACTTTTTGCTTCACGCTCTGGCCTTCCAAACAATCGCCAGCAGTTCGTGCCGCCCGTCCGGAGAGTGAAGAATGGAGCAGGCTGCACTTCGTGCTGCCGATGATCGAATGTTTACGGGTACCCGGCGATAACTCTAACGGCATAATAAGCTTCTGAACGCTAACTCAGCGCACCCATCACAGCCCGAGGGGTTGCTTCGTCCGCAACTCAATGTGCCGTCCCAACGTGACCTTAGCGCTGCGCGTGTCTTAACAGCGAGCACGCCAACAAGTTATGCTCCGCAGAGCGACTGAATCCGTAATGCGCGCGCCAGCATGCACGAGCAGCCCGGAACCAGTTGAATCGAACTAAGTGCGTTTGCGCATCGTGCCGTCGCCGAACTCGTCGCACGAGCGACCACTTGGATGAACTCGCAGTCAGCTTCCCCACCCAAACCAGAGCGTGCTGGATAGTCACGTTTTGACATATAAACGGCGCATCGAATCCGGATCTCCGTGTGCGAGCCTCTTCTCCGCTCGACCCGCTCAATCGCTGAATCTCTTGTACAGGTAGTTCGCAATCAACTGGAAGATCACGATGAAGACGATGAGCATCGCGACGTCAACAATCGGGTGAAACGTCATTTTACCGTTGTATCCGCCCTGGATGAGATCGTTCGCGTACGTGAGCGGTGAAACGTAGGCGATCATCTGCGCGACGGCTGGTAGTGTCGCGATCGGGATGAAGACGCCCGATATGAAGATGAGGGGGAACCTGACGACGTTCACCATCGAGATGATGTCGCCGGGGTTCTCCGTCGGATATGCCGCAAAGAGGGTCCCGAGCGTTGCAAAGCACAGCGAACTGAACAGGATCCCCAGCACAATGAGGAATATGTTCGTGATGGGCGTCATCAGGATGATCAGCGCCGCGACAAACACCACCACAGCAATAAGAAGGCTGTAGAGAAGACCGCTGAGGCTCTCGCCCAACACCAGCGCATTCAGGGAGACGGGAGCGGCGAGCAGCCGGTCAAAGGTCGCCATTCTCCGTTCGATCGGGACGGATACCGGTTCTATCGATGAGGCAGAAAAGAGTGTCGTGATCCCGATGAGTCCCGGGACCAGCGCAACGGGGGTCGCGAGCTTCCCTGCCGTGAACGCGAGGAACATAAAAAGCGGGAAGAGCACCCCACCGACGATGACGCCTGGCCTGAGGTAATAGATGAGGACGTCTTTTTTCGCAATCGCCCACGCAGCGACAAGCTCACGGGAAAGGCGGTCCTCGATCCCCGAAAGGCTAATCGATGGCACTAATCCCGCCTCCTCGCTGCAGCCCGGTTAGCTTGACAAAGACGTCTTCAAGGCTCGGACCGAGCGTCGTGATGCTTATCACCCGTGTGTGGTGCGTTTGCGCGTACGCCATCACGCCTTCGATGACCTCTGTAGGGTTCTCTGTGAAGAGCTTGAACTTGTCACCTTCCTTGCGAGCACCGTTCACCATCGGGAGCAGGCGCAGCTCGTCAAGCCGCTCAGGCGATGTGCCGTCCAAAAAGGCGACCTCGACAGACTGGACGCTTTGAATCGTCTTTTTCAGCCGTTCGGGCGCGTCGATGGCGGCGATGTGGCCCTTGTCGATGATCGCCACCCGTTCGCAGAGGATGTTTGCCTCCTCGATGTTGTGGGTCGTCAAGAATACGGTGACCCCTTCTTTGATGAGGTCGCTGATCATTTCGCGGATGATAAGGTTACTCTCGACATCCAGCCCGGAGGTGGGCTCATCAAGGAAGAGCAGGCGCGGACTGTTGACCAGGCCCATGGCGATGGTCAGCCGCCGCCTCATTCCCTTGGAGTACCCGTGCGCCTTGGTATCCCGCCGTTCATACAGCTCAAAGCGCTTAAGAAGCTCGGTCGCGTTCCTGTCCCGCTCGCTTCTGCCGATGCGATAGAGTTGCGCGGCGAGCATCATGTTCTGCCACCCAGTCAGGTCAGTGTATACGTTGGAGGTCTCGGAAACGATGCCCATGGATTGCCGCGCGGCAACAGTCTCGCGCACGATATCGTGGCCGAAGATGGTTGCCGTTCCCGAGGTCGGCGGTGAGATGCCGGTGAGCATGCGGATCGTAGTCGTCTTGCCGGCGCCGTTAGGGCCTAAAAACCCGAAGGTCTCCCCGGCCGCCACCGAGAAGCTGATGTCATTGATGGCGGTGAGGGTCCCGAATTGCTTGACCAGATGAGAAACTTCAATCGCTTCCACGAGTGCTCCACAAGATAACTTTTCACTAGCTATATAATTCGTTCGCTTGGTGCAGCTAAATCAGGCGCGTATCCGGTCGACAGGTCGCTCCTCGCGCGGGTGACCTGTCACGCTATTAAGCGGGTGCGGCGTAACGCACAGCGATGAAAACACTCGTAGCCTATTACTCGCGAACGGGAAACACGAAAAGGGTCGCCGAGGCGCTTACTGAGAACCTCAATGCCGATATTGAAGCAATCATGTCCGACACGAAAGAAAAGGGTACGGGCAGGTTGGCGATGCAGGCGTTCCTGCGGGTCCGCGCGAAAATCACACAAACGACGAACGACGCCGCGTCCTATGATATGGTAGTGATCGGCAGTCCTGTGTGGGTGGGGAAAATGTCCAGCCCGATACGAACGTATCTCGCACAAAACAAAGACAAGTTCACCAGTGTCGCGTTCTTTTGCACGCACGGAAACCCGCGCAGCGAGGGCAGTGTAAAGATGCTCGAAAGCATGGAAACGCTTTCCGGAAAGAAGGCGGCGGCCGTGTTTGACGTTCCGGCACGACGTGGAAGCGGGGCGTACGTCGGGAGGGCGAAGCGCTTTGCGGCCGCGCTTCTGGAATTACCTGCTTCGCAATAGTCAGGCGCTAGAGCCCACAACACCCGGTCGCTTAAACACAACGTTCAGCAACACGCCTGAGATGACCAGCACGGCGCAGCATGTGGTGAGGTGTCCCCTCAAACGTGACAATGGCATACCCCGAAGAGGAGATCGACAAACGATCCGACCATCACACCAAAACTCGCGACGAACAGCCATCGCAGCGCGCGCTCAAGCCTTCCCGGGGTAAAAACATGGGCGGCGAAGACGAACGCCCTTCATCGTGAGGTAGGCAAGGCTTTCGAGTCTAACGAAGAGCCCGTGTGGGTCTACTGCGTGAACAGAGCGGTTACCGAGCGTACCCCTGAGCCGAGTGAGCAAAATCGCCCGGATCGAACAGCGGCGCAGACCACAACGCGATCGAACGATTGCCCTAGTCAACTGGTTATCTAACCTCGCAGAGCGCTTTGCATTTCCACACGTGCGGCGTCTGCTGTTCCCCACAGACGACGCGTTCACCCAAAGCGATCGAAACGGTTATGGGCCGCGGCGCTGCTCATTCTCATGCTCAAAACAACTCCGGTTTTGGAGGGGCTTCAAATGAGTATTGAGGAAAACAAACAGTTGATGATAACGTTGGATGATTCTTGGAACAGCCAGGACTGGGACACGTTCAACAAACGGCACCACGAAGAAGTCGCCGTGTACTGGCCGGGGCAACCCGAACCGACGAGAGGACTAGAGGCGCACCAAGCAGAAGCAGAGCAATTCTTCAAGACCTTTCCCGACAACCGGGTGGGGAACCGCCCCTATCAGGTACTTTTCGGCGAGGGCGATTGGACGTGTTCGATATCCATTTTCACCGGTACGATGACTGGCCCTATGCCCGGCCCTGACGGAAAGGACATTCAACCCACAAACAAGAAATTTAAAGTCGAGTTTTGCACGGTCGCCCATTGGAATGAGAAGGGTGAGATTACCGAAGAGAAACTCTTCTACGATCTGGTCGGGCTGATGCGACAGATTGGCCTCATGTGAGGGCACCTCATTTAGATAAATGACGGAATTTGATGGCACCGCTACACGTGCTCAAGGAAAGAGGCCACTGTAGGGGGTCCGCTATCCATAAGGTCTGTCGATATCGATCATTAGTGTAGCATTATTTGGGGAAGAACCGTGTCTGCAGACGCACTGCCCACCGTATTTGTATCGCACGGCGCCCCCACCCTACCCCTCGAAAACGTCCCGGCGCGGCAATTCCTGGCCACGCTCGGCGACCGATACCGGAACGTGCACGCGATTTTATGCGTATCTGCCCACTGGAATACGTCACGACCTGCTGTTAACGCCGTAGAAGCCCCCGAAACGATCCACGATTTTTACGGGTTCCCCGCTGAACTCTACCGGCTGCGCTATGATGCACGGGGTTCACCTGACCTTGCCGGGCGGGTGGCTGATCTTGTTCATGGCGCTGGCTTGCGCTGCGACCTTGACCGCCACCGTGGCCTTGACCACGGCGCGTGGGTGCCGCTGATGCTTATGTTTCCCAACGCGGACGTCCCCGTCGTGCAGCTCTCGATCCAGCGCCACTTCGACCCCGCGCAGCATATAGCGCTTGGCGCAGCTATCTCATCGCTACGGGATGACGGCGTTCTTATACTCGGCAGCGGCGGAGCGGTCCACCCACTTGGCTACGCTGCGGCATCGCTAGGCGAAGGTGCCGCCACCGATGATTGGGCCTACGAATTCAGCGGCTGGCTGACCGACGCGGTGACTCGGGGCGACCAGTTAAGCCTTGTGAAGTATCGTGAGCGGGGCCCTTACGCTGAACGTGCCCACCCGTACCCCGATCACTTCATGCCGCTTCTTGTAGTGTTCGGGGCGGCAGGAGACGACGCGCGCGGCACGATCCTCCACCACAGCTGGTACTGGGGCGACTTAGCTATGGATGCTTACGAGTTTAACTCTGATCGATCTTGACACGCTTGGCGCCGTTCTTCGATCATCGGAAATCTTAGAGCAGTCCGTATATTCTGAGCACAATAAGCACCAAAGCGATTGCGCCCCACCACTTGAAGAGATCATCGAACGTAGGCTTCACACAGCTCTACGTTACCCGCCACAACAAAAAGGCACGGGTGCTAAAATTAAGAGCCCACAAGAAGGGCGGTCGTATCCGGAAACGCCTCGCCTGCAACCGTTGCTCCACCCACCCTTACTAATGCGCGAAGGTAAGCAGCCGAAACGCAACCCCGCCAGCGATGAGCGCCAAAACGATGGTGAAGATCGAGATGCCCACAGCCCACCGCGCGTTGAGCTCCCGTGCTATGACGCCAAACGTCGCAATGCACGGAACGTAGAGGGTGACAACGAGACAGAACACGAATATTTGAACCGGTGTCATCACTGTGTTAAATATGAACGTTCCCGACGCGATGGCTAGCATTTCCACGGCCATCTCCTTTCTCAGCACCCCGTAGATGAGACAGATGGCCGTGAAGGAAGGAAGGCCCAGAATACCGACGGTGATCGGCGCCATCGGCGCCTCGATGAAGCGACTGAGGCCGGTCAGCTCCAGCCATCCGAACACGATGCTTCCCACGATGAGCAAGGGCACGGCGATGTAAAGAAACTCCCTCATCCGCAGCCACGTCTTCTTCAGGATCGGGACGAGCGCCGGCCTCCGTATGAGTGGAATTTCGAGCACGAGCCCCGCCGTCCTTCCCGGCACGGTTGCCCTCAGCAGCCTCCCTGACGCGATGATGAGCACGAGGGAGATAAGGTAGATGGCAAGCGCGTACTGGACTCCTGCGTAGGTCGCCGCCACGCCCAAGATTATCGCAGTGCGCGCCGAGCACGGAATGAGCGTGATGAGCGCAATGGTGATGATTCGCTCCTTTCTCGTGGGAAGGGCCCGCGTCGCCATAATCGCGGGCACGCTGCAGCCGAAGCCAAACAACATAGGGATGATGGATCGGCCGTGCAGGCCGATGACGTGCGCTTGCCTGTCGAGCAGCAGCGCCACGCGCGGGAGGTAGCCGACGTCTTCGAGGATCGCCAAAAAGATAAAGAAGATCAGGATGTAGGGAACGGCGATGGCGAGTGCCGCCGCCAGGGCGAGCAGCGTGGAGTGCACGGCTGATGTGATGAACGGATTGGCAACGTGCGCACTGACCGCCCCATAGAGCGGTGGGAAGACGATTCCCTCGAAGAACGTGGTGATCAGGGTGCTCAGATAGCCGCCTACGTAGAAGATAAGTGCCAGCATGCCGCCGACGAGCGCGACGAGCAGGGGGTACCCCGTGCGCGGACGCGTCGAGACCTCGCCAAACTTCTCGCCGAGTGTTGGTTTGTGAACTTTCCTGACCAGCACGGCGCTCGCTATGAGGTCGGCTGTCGAATGTTGTCCGCGGGCGATAGTGACGGCGACGTCCTCACCGTGGGCCCGCTCGACCTCACCCCTAAACGCGTTGACGAGCTCACGCGTGTGCGCATCCACACGCGACTCAAAGTCTTTGTCGCCCGCGAGGAGCCGCACCGCAAACCCCCGTTTGGGGATGCTCGTTTCAGGAAGCAGGGGGATAATCGCTGCTATGGCGCGTTCGACGTGGTCGTCATAGCTTACCTGCCGATGCGTCCTTTTCGAAAGCTGGTCGGCGTAATGAAACGCCGTCTCCAGCACCTCGTGCACGCCTTCTCCCTGGGTCGCGATGGTCGGCACGACTTGCACCCCAAGCTCTCTTTCGAGGTCAGCGACGTCGATGTCAAGGTTAAGCGTCTTGAGCAAGTCGACCTGGTTAAGGGCCACGACGACTGGAAGGCCGAGTTCGAGGAGCTGCAACGTCAAATACAGGTTTCGTTCGAGCCGCGTGGCGTCAACGATATCAACGACGGCTTCCAATGAGGTGCTCAGGAGGAAATCCTTTGTCGCCGCTTCGTCTTCGGTAACAGCGGTGACGGAATAGACCCCAGGCAGATCATACACCATGACGGTGTGTTCGTCAAGGTGCGACAGCCCCTTCTGCACCATGACCGTTGATTGCGGGATGTTGGAAACGATGACGTTGACTCCCGTCATCTGGCTGAACATCGCGCTTTTTCCCGCCGACGGGTTTCCCATCAGCGCGATACCCTTGGGCGTGCTCGTTTTTGACGTCGTTTCGGCCATACGCGTGGTAAGCTATCCGCTCCGCTCCTTTTACGCCAAGTCTGCGTCGTGCATCAGGGAGATGGTACGGGTTAACCTGCGGTCGCCGTAGAGGGTGCGCCTCTCCGTCTTCGCTTTCGTCGCCCTTGTGCTTCCGCCCCTTCCGGGCTTACGAGAAGGGACTCTGCGACGTCCCTGCCGAGCGCGATTTGCGTATCCTTCGTCTCGATGATCAGGGGGCCCTTTGCGATTGCGCGTAACACGCGCACGGTGAGCCCGGGGATAAGGCCGAGCGAGCACAGCCGACTGATCGTCTCCGGCTCACGCGAAGTCAGAAACCGAATCGTGTACGCGCCTTTCCCCACGTCAGACAGCTTTGAAACCTGTGTCTCGTCCTCGCTGTCGCTCTCGGGTATGGCGCTTCCGCCAGGGCACGTCGAGGGGTGGCCCAGCTGGGCGGACAGGTTATCGATCGCCTTGTCTGAGATAACGTGCTCGATCTCGCACGCCTGCTTGTGCGACTCGTGCGTGTCGATTCCACAGATGTCCACCAAAAAGCGCTCAAGCAGCCGATGCTTGCGCTTGACCTTTGTAGCGATCGTGCATCCGGCCTCGGTGAGCGTTGCGCCGCGGTAGGGTGTGTAGTCTACTAGCCCCTTTTCGCTCAATTTCTTGAGCATCTCGGTGACACTTGCATCTCGGACGCCGAGGCAGGCCGCCAAATCTCCCGTGGTGGCGACGCGCGCGCTCCGTTCCTGCTTCGTGTAGATTGCTTCGAGATACTCCTCTTCTGAAGGGCTCAACTTGTATTGCTGCGACATGTTTCTCTATATAATATTTAGGCTAACCTAATATATAAAATTTAGGTGAACCGAAACTGGTGTGAGGGGCTTCGCCGGATCGTCCGTTTGCACGTTCCCCCGCTCCAAACCGCTCAGGGGCGGAGTTGTGCGCCACAGAGCGGGACGGCCGCAAGCGCGGCCCCGAGTACGATGCTTCAAGCGCGCTTTTTTGCGGCACAGCGGTGCAGCTCCCGCCATCGCTGAACCAATGGCGCGCTCAGCGGCGCACCAATTCGTCAACTATATTACGGGAACGCGCCATTTCCTGCAGGCAGGTCGTTGAACGCCACAGGAGAGCCCCGTGTTAAGCAGACTCAAAGACTCAGTTGATCGGCTCCTCTCGCGACCAGCGAATCTCCTCGTCGGTCTCGGCGTCACGCCCAATATGCTTACGCTCGCCGGTCTCGCGTTCGGCGTCGTCGCAGGCATTGTCATTGCCCTTGGGTTCTTCGTCGCGGGTGGCGTTCTGATCCTCATCACCGGCTTTGTCGACATGCTCGACGGCGCCGTGGCGCGCAACCGACGCGCCACGACAACCTTCGGCGCGACATTCGACTCCATATCTGACCGCTACGTCGATTGCATCGTGTTGCTCGGTCTTGGCATCGCTGGCGTCAACTGGATCTACGTCGGCGTCGCCCTTATGGGCTCCCTTCTCGTGAGCTACGTGCGTGCGAAGGGTGAAGGAATGGGATTCCATTGCACCGCTGGCGTCGCGGAGCGAAGTGAGCGTCTCATCATCCTCGCGATAGGGCTGCTCGTTGGCTTGGCTGAGCCAGCAGTGCTTCTTGTTGCAATCCTCGCACAATTCACTGCGCTGTGGCGGGTGGGCCTCCTGCTAAGGCGAGCGACTTACTGAGCACCACGTGCGCGTTACGAGCGTGCTGTGCAAAATAGTCTCACGTGCTCGGCTCTACGCCCGCGTCGAAGGCACTAATCGATTCAAACGCGGCAACAGCGGTCGCGCGCTGTTCGTGCGTGAGCAAGTTGCCTCTATAGCGGGTGCGTTCAAATGCAATCGTCAGCGTGCGCAAGGTGTCAGCTGAGTATGCGTTTGGCCGCTTCTTCGTACGCCGTTATTAAATCGCCGCGCTCGTAGCGGAAAACGTCCTTATCAACCGACTCGCCCGAGTCCTTCAGCCACAGGCGACAGGTGTCGCAGCTTATCTCATCGGCAACGAGGATCTTCCCGTCCCTTCCTTTTCCAAACTCGAGCTTAAAGTCAGGAAGCAGCAGCCCTCGCCGATTTAAATGGTCCTTCAAGATCGTGTTCACCCGTAGCGTAAGCTCGCGAATGGTCGCCAGCTCTTTCTCGGTAGCGAGCCGTAACGCGCGTATGAGGTCATCATTGAGCATCGGATCGCCATAGGCATCAGACTTGAAGTCGATAACGAGGAGGGGCGGGGTAAACTTCTGCCCTTCCTTAAAGGGATACCTGCGCACGAGTGATCCCGCAGCGATGTTCCGAGCGATGATTTCGAGCGGTATAATGTCCACCGCCTTGACGAGCATCCGTGTATCGTCCACCATCCCCTTGTAGTGCGTCGCGATCCCGCGCTGCTCCAAAAGCTGAAAGAGCCGTGCGGAAATTCGCGCGTTGAAGTAGCCCTTCTGTGGCACGGTCCTTTTCCGTTTCCCATTGAAAGCCGTGATGTCGTCGCGAAACTCGATGATGTACTCGTCGGCGTCCTCGGTGCGGTACACGGTTTTTGCTTTACCAATATGAACGATATCCATGGCGTCACCCGTCCCTTGTCTCGTCTGTGGTTTCTCGTCGGAACCCACGTTCGTCAGCTAACGCCCCGATGAGCGGCGCGAGCGCCTCGCTGTACCATCCGGCACGCACGTACTGCGGGTAGATCGGCAACCGCTCGGTCAGCGCAATGCCAAGGTCTGCCAGATCTGGCCATGCGTGCTCGGGATTGATGTAGTCGACCGTCACGGTCGAAATCCCGCCGAGGTCGGACGCCCCGGCACTGAGAAGCGGGGCCACCTCGGTGAGGTTGGGCGGCACTTGAACCGCGACGTCATCGGGGAGGAGATGACGCGCCAGCGCGACCGTGCGGAGGAGTACCTCGCGACTGGGGCTATGAACGTCAGCCATCCGCGTGCGCGGCTTCGGCGCGAACGGCTGGATGATGACCTCCTGGAGGTGCCGGTATCTGTGCTGCAGCTCCGCGAGGAGTTCGAGTGAGCGGATGCGATCGCCCCAGTCTTCTCCTATGCCGACGAGGAGACCTGTGGTAAACGGAATGTGGAGCTTGCCGGCATCCTCAATGGTCCAGAGTCGAAGTTCGGGCTCTTTGCCAGCACAGCCCTGGTGCGCGTCAACGGAGGCCGTTGTCTCAAGCATGAGTCCCATGCTCGCATTCACGGCTTTTAGCCGCTCGAGCTCCTCAAAGGTGAGAATGCCCGGATTGCTGTGCGGGAGCAGCCCGACGCGAATTGCCATCGTGCAGAGGTCATAGAGATAGTCAAGAAAGCTCTCGTAGCCGATGCCCCGAAGCTTCTCGACAAAGCCGTCGACCTCATACGGACGTTCACCAAAGGTGAGCAGCGCCTCCGTGCAATCCGCATCCTTGGCCTGCCGCAGCATGGTCTCCACCTGAGCAGGCGCCATCAGCTGTGCCTCCGCGTCGGCGATGTCCCGCCGGAACCCACAGTAGCCGCACGCGTTGCGACAGATATTGGTCACAGGCACAAAGACGTTGCGCGAGAACGTGACGCGTGCCGGAAGGGCAAACACGAGCGTCTCCAAAGGCGCACTAATGATGTCTGCGGTGCTCAGGTGCTCAAGCGACATAAAAAGCGAGGCCGTTTTACCACTACATGGCCGCGGTAATATATAAATAACGGGGACGCTTACGCCACCGGTGAGGCGACGATGAACGCGGTAAAAGCGGTCGTGCCGTTTAAGACGCGCGGAGCGAAGACGCGGCTCGCGCCATTTCTCTCCCCCGAAGAACGCATGGCCTTTTCAAAGGCGATGCTACGCGACGTGCTCCGCGGCTTGAAGGGCATCGACGTGACAATTCTGGCGACCGAGGACTTCGATCCCGAGTGTGACTGGGCGCACGTGGAGCTAAACCGCCGCGACCTGAACACCGCCCTAAACGCCTACATCAGGCACGTGCGCGAGCCGACTCTCGTCGTGATGTCCGACATCCCGCTCATCCAAGAGTGGCACGTGCGCGAGATGTACTCGGAGGGCGTTACGCTCGTCCCGGGGCGCGGCGGCGGCACCAACGCGATCTTCATGCGCGACCCCTCCCGCTTCAAGGTCGATTTTTACGAAGTGAGCTTTCTGAAGCACGTCGCCATCGCCAAAGAGCGCAGGCTTCCGTTAAAGGTCCTCGACTCGTTCTTTATGAGTACCGATATCGACAAGCCTGATGATTTGGCCGAGGTGCTCATCCACTGCCCCGGCGACTCGTGCGCGTACCTGCGCTCAATCGGCGTGCGGCTGAGCTACGGCAAGAGCCGTATCGGCGTAGAGCGAGGCTAGCTGCGCCGAGAGAAAGCTCGGAGCCGAAAAAGGCGCATGACTAGAAAGCGGACGTCAGCCACTGCGAGTAGCGCGGCTCGTTGCCGCGCGCCGCGTTGAAATACGCATCCTTTAGCTCGTGCGTTATCGCGCCGACCGCGCCGTCGCCGATCACGATGCCGTCGACGCTCGTTATGGGGGCCACCTCTCCCGCAGTCCCGGTGAAAAAGAGCTCATCCGTAGAGTAGAGCTCAGACCGGCTGATCCTTCGCTCCACTACCTTATGGCCACGGTCTGCAGAAAGCGTTATGATTGCATCGCGGGTAATCCCCTCAAGGATGTCATCTGAAGTCGGCGGCGTCATAACGGTGCCGTTGCGCACGAGAAAAACGTTTTCGCCGCTCCCCTCGGAGACGAAACCGTCTTTGGTTAGCAGTATGGCCTCATCGTATCCGTTTTGAACCGCTTCGACCTTTGCGAGCACGTTGTTTACATATGCTCCGGCGAACTTGCCCGTCGGAGGAAGGGAATTGTCTGAAATGCGGGCCCACGAGCTTACACAGACCTTGAGGCCCGCGTCGATGTCGTCGAAGTACTTGCCCATCGGTTCAACGTAGATGGCATAATCGTTTGCCCTGCCGTACGGGTACAGGCCGACGGTGCCGGCCCCCCAATAGACGATCGGTCGTATATAGACGTCCTCTTTGAGCGCGTTTTGGCGCACCACGTCAACGATGGCATTAGCGAATTCCTGCTTAGTGAGAGGGATGTTGAGCCTGAGCACGCGCATGTTGCGGTAGAGCCGCTCGACGTGCTCCGTCAATCGAACGATAAAGCTTTGCCCTGCCTCATCGTTGTAATAGGCCCGTATGCCCTCGAATACAGCGGTGCCATAATGGAGCGCGTGCGTGCTAATGTGGACGGTGGCATCGCTCCACGCCACGTAGGCCCCGTTCATCAAAACTTTACGACTCATCCAAGACTCCTTTTGTAAATGATCGTCGGCATTTGATTTGGTGTGTTCTCCAATGCGCAAGACCCATTTAAACCTTTTTTTTCTCGTGCGCGGCTATCAGATGAATTATATACCTGCCAACGCAACTAGTAGTCCACGGGCCTGTAGTATAGTCTGGATAGCACAGCGGCCTCCGGAGCCTCAAACCCGGGTTCAAATCCCGGCAGGCCCGCTCTTTCTCGTTGCGATCAGGGCGACGATTCGGGGGTCGAACGCACCCCGCTTAACATCCGAGATCGTAGCATTAATCGCAAAGCTACTCTCGCTCAGTCGAACCGTTGCCCCGTCTAATGCCTTCAAGGGCGCGACGCCTCACTTCAAGCCTCAGCACGTTAAACGGGACGTTGCAGAAGGGAAACAATCGAATCTCCGTTATGTCGCGCGTTTTACGATCGATGACGAACGGGAACTCCGCGCAGACTGCGGGTCGATCGGCATAGACCGGGCACTGGCCGTCCTCTCCGAGAAACGCGCATGGCTGAGCTTTTTTTAGTGCGTACGTATAACGGCGGTCGTGATCATCAACGTACGCTACGCAGTGCTGCGCGACAAACTCGTCGAGCGACAGTTCAAAGTGCGCTCGCAAGCGCTCCGCGTCATCAGACGTCAGCCTGATAATCTCGAAGTAGCAACAGCCCGGCAGCGAACAGTCAGCGCACAGGTGTCGCGACGAATGATCGTTCACGCGAAGATCGTCGAGCAGTCGTTCGGGTGACAACGAAAAGTGCCACCCCCCTTTACGTTCACTGATGATCTCATCAACGATGCCAAGTATGCATTCGCTGGCGGGTGCCTCTGGCGCGTTAAGCCCCTCTGTCACCTTTGCCGCGAGCGTGCGCCGCAGGTCGTCCTTTCGTCCCGGCTCAAAGAGACTGCCGTACGACTCATACGTCGCCGCGCCGCGAGACGCACAGTATTTCGCCCACCGACCTGCGTCACCTACTCGTTTCGTCACCAGATGCTCATCGCTCCGCGATATCCGCGGTCACGGTCTTTCACAGCATCCATATAGAACTTCCCACGCAGCCACGGGTCAGCCGGTACAGCTGAACGCGTACCTCGCACAGAGCCACCCTAACGGAGGCTGGCTAACGCCCCTTTTTCGTAAGAAACCTATTAATGCTAGGATGCGCTCTTGTAGAATGATGTCAGACAAGCTCGACGATTTGCGGAACTTGCTTGAGCGGCTGTCAAATGCCCACGGCGTTTCCGGGCACGAAGGGAGTTCCCGCGACATACTCACGCACGAACTCACACCCTACGTCGATGAGATCAGGATTGACGCGTTCGGCAATCTGATCGCCACAAAATCAGGGAAAGGACCCTCCGTAATGCTTTCTGCGCACATGGATGAGATAGGCCTTTCCGCCAAGTACATTGACGAAAACGGGTTCATCTACTTCATCGGTATCGGCGGGTGGTTCGACCAAACGCTGCTGAACCAGCGCGTGCGACTCCACGGAACCAACGGCGCTATTCCAGGAGTGATCGGTTCGAAGCCGCCGCATATTCTCGAGGAGGAGGAAAAGAAAAAACCAATCCCGATGAAAGACATGTTTATCGACATTGGTGCCGCGAGTGCCGAGGACGTCGAAGGCCTCGGCGTGCAAATTGGCACGCCCATCACGATCGATCGCCAGTTTACCCCGCTTTCGAGCAACTTCGTTACGGGAAAAGCACTCGATGATCGGGCCGGATGCGCGATGATGATCGAAGCCATGAAACGCACCAAGGCGACGACCACCGTGTTCGCGGTCGGTTCGACGCAAGAGGAAGTCGGCTTGAAGGGTGCCAAAACGGCGTCATTTGGGCTAAATCCCGACGTTGCCATCGCCACGGAGACCAACATAGCCGGGGACCACCCAGGCATCGAAAAGAAGCTGGCGCACTTGGAGCTCGGCAAGGGCCCCTCGGTCACCGTCGTCGACGGGGGTGGCCGTGGCCTCATCACGCCCGACTCGGTGCTTCGCTGGATCGAAGGGACGGCTCAGAAGGCGCGGATCGCGTACCAGCGCGACGTTAGCTCGGGCGGTACTACAGACGCCACGGCGATCAACCTCACGCGGGCAGGGATCCCCGCGGGCGTCGTTAGCGTCGTCACGCGGTACCTCCACACTCCCGTCGAGGTGCTCAACCTCGAAGATCTCGACGACGCCGCCGAACTCATCGCCCGCATGCTCGAGACCGTCGCGGACTACTTTTGACGCTCGAACGCGCTCAACGGAGCCGAAACTCGCGCGCGTGAGAGCTTTTATATAGTTACGACTTCCTTTTACAGCAAGGAAGTGACTACCGTGAGGGATCGCTTTATTTAACGACATCAAGTTTTTCGACACGACGCTGCGCGATGGAGAGCAAACCCCTGGTGTGTCGCTCACGGCCGAGAAGAAACTGTGGATTGCTAAGGCCCTCGACAAACTCGGCGTGGACGTTATCGAAGCGGGATCCGCGGTCACGTCGGAAGGCGAGCGGACCGCCATCAAAGCGGTCGCCCACGAAGGATTGCGCCCCGAGATATGCAGCTTCGCGCGCGCCCTTCGGGGAGATATCGACTCCTGCCTCGAATGCGACGTTGACTCAGTGCACCTCGTCGTACCCGTGTCGGATTTGCACATCGAAAAAAAGTTGCGCAAGGACCGAGACGCCGTGCTGCGCATGGCCGTGGACACGACGGAGTACGCCGCCGACCATGGCCTCATAGTGGAGCTTAGTGCCGAGGACGCGTCACGAGCGGACGGCGATTTTCTGCGCGAGTTTTACCGTCAAGGCGTCGCCGCAGGCGCTAAACGGCTCTGCTACTGCGACACCGTTGGCGTGCTCATCCCCGATCGCACGGCCGAACAGTTGGCTGACCTCGCGGCGATGGCGCCTCTAAGCATCCATTGCCACGACGATTTCGGCCTCGCGACGGCGAATTCCATCGCGGCCCTTGGCGCGGGCGCGACGCAGGTACACGTGACGGTGAACGGTATGGGTGAGCGCGCGGGAAACGCGTCGCTCGAGGAGCTCGTGATGACGCTCGAGTCACTGTATGGCTACACGACGCGCATCAACACGACCGAGCTCTACCCTATTTCGAGGCTCGTGAGCAGGCTTACGGGCGTGCCCGTTGCCCAGAACAAACCCATTGTCGGAGAGAACGCGTTCACGCACGAGTCAGGCATCCACACCCACGGACTGCTGGCAGACACACGGACGTACGAGCCGATTACCCCTGAGATGGTGGGTCGAGAGCGGCGGATTGTGCTCGGAAAACACGCAGGCAGCGCGTCAGTGCGCCTCGCGCTGCAAGAGATCGGTCTCGACGCGGACGAGGAGCAACTGAGCGACATACTGAAACGCATCAAGGAGCTGGGCGACAAGGGAAAACGCGTCACCGACGCCGACCTACAGGCCATTGCCGATGCCGTGCTCGAGATCAATCGCGAGGCGCGCATAAAGCTGCAAGAGCTGACGGTCGTATCGGGAAACATCGTTACCCCGACGTCGTCAATCAAGCTCTCAGTCGACGACCAAGAGGTCGTTGAAGCGGGCATCGGTCTCGGACCGGTTGACGCTGCGATAAACGCGCTTAGAAAAGCGATAGGAAAGCTTGCAGATATCACGCTCGAAGAGTACCACGTAGATGCCATCACCGGTGGCACCGACGCACTAGTCGAGGTGTGGGTGAAGCTCAGCCGAGACGGTCACGTAATCACAGCGCGCGGCGCGCGCGCTGACATCATCATAGCGTCGGTTGAAGCGGTCGTTGAGGGCGTAAACAGGCTACTTACGTTGAAATGATAGGTGAGATCCAATGAACCTGAGCGGTGCCAAGGCACTTATGAAAAGTCTCGAATACGAACACGTGGATACGATTTTCGGCATCCCTGGAGGCGTCGTCATACCCATCTACGACGAACTCTTTAACCAAGATGCCATTACGCACTACCTCGTGCGCCACGAACAAGCAGCCGCGCACGCGGCGGATGGCTACGCGCGAGCAACCGGGAAAGTAGGTGTGTGCATGGCCACCTCCGGTCCCGGAGCAACGAACCTCGTGACAGGAATCGCGACCGCCTACATGGATAGCGTGCCCATCGTCGCGCTTACGGGTCAGGTGACCACCGATCTCATCGGCAACGACGCTTTTCAAGAGGCCAACATAACGGGAATCACACTCCCGATCACGAAGCACAGTTACTTGATTCACGAAGCGAGCGAGATTCCACAGACGATAAAAGAGGCGTTTCACATCGCATCCACGGGTCGGCCAGGCCCCGTCTTGATCGATATCCCAAAAGACGTACAGACGATGAGTGCCCCGTTTGAGTATCCGAAAAAGGTGCACTTGCCCGGATATCAGCCGACTTACGAAGGACACCCTGGTCAGATCAAGCGCGCGGCAACGGCCATTAACGAGGCTCATCGCCCCGTAATCTACGTCGGAGGCGGCGCCAAGATCAGTGGGGCTTCCGAAGAAGTCCGTGCGCTCGCTGAAACCATCGTGGCGCCGGTGACGATGACGCTTATGGGTATGGGGGCGTTGCCCGCTGAACATCCACTGTCGCTGGGGATGCTCGGCATGCACGGGACTAAGTACGCGAACTATGCCGTTACCGAATCAGACCTCCTCATCGCGATCGGGGCGCGCTTCGACGACCGCGTAACGGGCAAAATCGCGAGCTTCGCGCCCAACGCGAAGATCATTCACATCGACATCGATCCAGCCGAGATCGGCAAGAACGTCAGAGTCGACATACCGATCGTCGGCGACGTGAAGCGGGTGCTCCAAAAACTGATCCCACTTCTGAAGGAAACGCGCACAAAAGAGTGGATGGAAAAGGTGCAGACATGGAAGCGCGAGTACCCGCTTGAATTCGGCGAGACGGGCTTAAAGCCACAGTACATCGTGCGAGAGATAAGCAGACTGTGCCCAGACGCGATCGTATGCACCGAGGTCGGGCAACATCAGATGTGGGCTGCGCAATACTTTAGCCACCGCCACCCGCGAAACTTCATCTCTTCCGGAGGCTTGGGGACGATGGGGTACGGGTTCCCCGCGTCTATCGGAGCGAAGATCGGTCGGCCCGACGAGACCGTCTTTGACCTAGCCGGAGACGGGAGCTTCACCATGAACTGCCAAGAGCTTGCCACAGCAGTCGCCTACGACGTTCAGGTCAAGGTCGCGATCTTCAATAACGGCTACCTAGGCATGGTAAGACAATGGCAAGAGCTCTTTTACGACCGTCGGTACTCCCAGACGAAGCTCTCCGAGATCAACTTCGTCAAGCTCGCCGACGCGTTCGGCGCTCACGGAATACGCGTCGACTCGCCGAGCGAAGTAGCACCAGCCATCGAAGAGGCGCTAGCGGTCCCAAAGCCCGTTATCATCGACTTCAGAATCGAACCCGAGGAATGCGTGTTCCCTATGGTTCCACCAGGAGCGGCACTCAACGAAATAATCGACGCAAAGAAAGGGGGTGTGTAGCGGATGAAACACACCGTATCTGTCCTCGTTCAAAATAAGCCCGGCGTACTCGCGCGAACCGCAGGGCTTTTCAGCAGACGAGGCTATAACATCGAGAGCCTGACTGTCGGCGTTACCGAAAACGAAGCGGTTTCGCGTATGACCATCGTTGTGACCGGCGACGATACCGTGGTCGAACAAGTCACCAAGCAGCTCAACAAGCTCATCGAGGTCATCAAGGTGAGTGATCTCACCAAAGAGTCGTACGTGAACCGAGAACTCGTCCTCATAAAAGTCACAGCAGACAGCTCAAATCGAGCGGAGATTATGCAGATCGTCAATATCTTCCGGGCGCGAATCGTCGACGTGGCGCCCAAGAGCCTCATCATCGAGGTAACCGGTGATGAGGGAAAACTGGACGCACTCGTTGGTATGCTCAAGCAATTCGGCATCAAGGAGATCGTAAGGACGGGCACGCTCGCCTTAGGGCGAGGACCCAAGGTGATACAAAGCGGCAAAGACTAGAGCTGGCTGTGACTAAGAGACGCCGAGCGACGAAAATCGCTAAAGCGCAGCGGGACCTCACGCCCGTTAGAGGGCGAGGGATGCGCTGCCGGGATCGGTCTCACCGCGGGCGGCACACGCTCACGCCGCAAGCTTTTTTTGCGCGGCTCATAAGAACGATTGATAGAAAATGGAGGGGTAAATATGGTTCAAATCTTTTATAATGAAGACGCTGATCTGAAACATCTAAGCGACAAGAAAATCGCAATCATCGGTTACGGCAGCCAAGGGCACGCCCAAGCACAGAACCTCAAGGACTCGGGACTCGATGTTCTCATCGGTCTGCGCAAGGGAAGATCATGGGATCAGGCGCTAAAAGACGGTTTTGACGTGCTCAGCGTCGCCGAGGCGGCAAATCGCGGAGACATCGTGCAACTGCTTTTGCCCGACGAACGCCAGGCGGCTGTGTATACGGCTGAAATTGAACCGCAGCTCCAAGAGGGGAACGTGCTGTCGTTTTCGCACGGCTTCAACATTCACTATAACCAGATTGTTCCCCCGGCAGACGTGGACGTAGTTATGGTCGCGCCTAAAGGTCCCGGCCACCTCGTGCGGCGCATCTATAGCCAAGGGGAAGGTGTCCCAGCACTGGTGGCCGTGTACCAAGATTACACCGGTAACGCGTTCCAGACGGCGCTTGCGTACGCCAAGGGCATCGGCGCCACGCGAGCGGGCGTGCTGGAGACGTCGTTTACGGAGGAAACAGAGACCGACCTGTTCGGGGAACAAGCCGTGCTCTGCGGCGGAACTACAGCGCTCATCAAAGCCGGCTTTGAAACGCTGGTCGAAGCAGGCTACAAGCCTGAAATTGCGTATTTCGAGTGTCTACACGAATTGAAGCTCATCGTCGACCTTATCCACGAAGGCGGGCTCTCATGGATGCGCCATTCAATCAGTGACACGGCAGAATACGGCGATCTCACTAGAGGCGAGCGCATTATTACCAATGCGACACGCGACGCCATGAGGGGGCTGCTCAAGGATATTCAAACAGGAGAGTTCGCACGCGAATGGATACTTGAGAATCAAGCTGGCCGCCCCGTATTTAACGCACTCACGCGACGAGAGAGGGAGCATCCAATAGAGACGGTGGGCGCAAAGCTCCGCGCGATGATGACGTGGCTCAAGTGACGGGGTGCTTGACTGGCCCCGGTTCGTAGCGCATCCGTCACTGTGCGCCACAATGATCAACCACGCTGAGCAGAGTTTCACGAATCCCGTCGCCGGCTAACGTCTCTATTTGACGGTCTGCAGCTGACGGGCTCCTGTTGCTTTGCCGCGCAAATAGCCGGCGCATACGTGCGCAAACTCTTATACTCTCGCGTAGAATTAGACGCTAGAAGGCTACGGTGGCCGCCACATGACCCAACCAAAGCGTATCTGCGCTATCGGAGCGATTGTGTTTCTGATTTTGCTGCTTACCGCGCTTGCAGCTTACGCTCTGGTAAGTCCTAGCGTCAGTTCGCTCGCGCCGGTCGCGACGCGCGACCAAGGCTTGTCCCAAGCGTGGTTTTTTGGGCAGGACACTGGCGCCCCACACAGCCCGGCGATGATATGCGCGCTGGTAATAGACGCTCAAATTGCTCAGAACGAGATACCTAATGTTTTAGTCCCCTCGACGATTCCGTCTGCTGAACCGTCGCTTCCTGCGGCTAGTCCGACGCCGCAACCGCCCACGGTCTCAACGAACAGCACCAACGGCACAACACCGATCAGCGCTGGGAATGGCATCGACGTTAGCAAGGTTTTCGGCAGCATTTCGCCTTACCTTATCATCGCTCTAATTCCGCTTCTTTTTGTCATCGGAGCCTTGTTTTATTTCTTTTTCATGAGCGATCAAGATCGCGGGGCTCCGAGCGACGAAAACGAAGCAAACGTTCAATTCACCGACGCGGGCGAAGATACCGGGTGGAGAGAACTCAAGTAAGCTTAGGTCTGGTACCTTCACGGTTGCTCCAGACAGACACCGCTACAACGCTAATAACGCTACCAACAGTGCGATTTCTGCGCACCACAATAGGCGATCGACCTCCCAAAGGGGGTCGCATCACCGCCAAAAAACCTCTTAGACGGCCAATCAACGGTATTTCTGCTTCTAAACAGACAATTGATAAAACGTTATATAATGTGCGGATCAACAGATGAGTGTGAGCTAAGGCTTGCTCAACGCGCACAAAAACAGCGCTGGACGTCGGAGTGAACGCGATGCCGGACAAACAAGATACCTTAAAAAATAGCGTCGATATTCTCGCCCATATCGTTGGGGATGATTCGGTGCCGAGAAATATCCGCCGCGCCGCTGAGGAGGCCAAAACGAGGCTGCTCGATCGAGAGGAGTCCGACGCCGTTCGCGCAGCGTACGCGATTTCGATACTCGACGACATAAGCAACGATCCGAACATGCCGCTCCACACGCGAACACTCATTTGGAACGTAGCAAGTCAGCTTGAGAAAGTTTCGATGGAATGATTCGTGGCTCAACGGCCCCGAGTTAGGGGGCGCTTGACCCCAGCCCTCGGAATGGTCACTTTTTTAGGTAGATGTGCAATCCGAGTCTGGTGCCATCGTTAGGGCGCCGCACGGATCAACGTTCTAAAGAAAGGTCGTCGCAAATAATAAAACGACCTGTAAGCATTTTTTCTGATTTGGGGCGCAATATGAGATGCGAAAAAGTGCGGCGCGCTCTTCAAAGAGGAATAATAATATAACATAACGTACGAGTAGTTTTGCGCTTCTCGGAGCGTAAGTAACGTACGGTGACCAATGGACGTTGAAGAACAGGCCAAGAAGATAAAGGATTGGGCCAAAAAGTATGCCGAGAAACGAGGGATACAACTCAATCCTGACGAAGAGCGAGTCGATGAGGTCGCAAAGGGTCTCGCTGCGAGGCAGGAGAAATTCGGAAAGCGTTACTGCCCGTGTCGCATTATTACGGGAGACGCCGATGAGGATCGAAAGATAATCTGTCCGTGCGTTTACCACCAGGAAGAACTCAAAGAGTTCGGCATGTGTCATTGCAAACTTTTTAGTGCAAAAGAACAGTAGAGAGAATCAGTGATGAATCTAAAGTCTAGTAAACGCTATGTCGCGGTCGTTGCCGTGTTATGCCTGCTGTGCGTTGGGATGAGCGGTTGCGCAAGCATCTCATCGGGTGGCTACGAGTTTAAGAGCGGAATAACGCCTCCTACAGCGGTTAGTGACTTGATGCAGAACAGGACGGTCATCCTGTTCATCACGCAGAACAACTGCCCTGCTTGCGAGCAGACACGGCCGCTGATAGCGGGTCTTCAGTCGCAGTACAACGGCACGAACGTAACGTTTGTTAACTTCAACATCGACAACAACTCTACGTCACTGAACGTCGGCAGAGCGTATGGCGTAACCGCGACCCCGACAACCGTTGTGTTACGGAAGGACGGAGCCGCCGCGATCTTCCCAGGTGTCTTCGACCCGAGTACGGTGAAAAGCGCCATTGACGACGCGCGCAGCACGTACTGAGGAGACGCGCGCAAATGGAAGTAAACCCGCTGATCGCATTCGGAGCAGGGCTTATTAGCATTTTTTCTCCATGCGTGCTACCTTTGCTTCCGGCCATCGTCGCCTCATCAACGGATCGCGGCAGATACCGACCTCTCGCTATTGTTCTGGGCCTCAGCATATCGTTTACGAGCATGGGACTCGTCGCATCAGCTTTTGGCGCCGTTTTTACGGCGTTTAGTTATTATCTGTTTGCCGCGGCGATAGTCTTGATTATCGCGATGGGGTTCTGGATGCTCTTCGATCTCCATTTGCCCTACAATATGCCGCGATTGGGCATAATCGACAGGGTGTCAAGAAAGACGTACGATATTCCGACTGAAGGCATAGCAAGCGGGTTGGCTTTGGGGCTAGCACTCGGGATCGTGTGGCTTCCGTGTACCGGACCGGTTCTTGCTACCATATTAACATGGGTGGCGGCAAACGGCAATATTGCGACGGGCGGCCTACTGCTCCTGATCTACTCGCTCGGCTTCGCTGTCCCTATGCTCGCTATCGCCTATTCGGCCCGCCTCTCGTCGTCTCTCGCCGGCAAATCGTCTAAGACCATTTGGATCAAGCGCGTCGCCGGCGCAGTGCTCATTGCCGTGGGCGTGTACTTGGCCCTCCCTTACCTCTCCCTGCTTCCGCAGATATGATCCGGTTTTCTAGCTAGGTCTCCAAGCGAGGCTCACCCCAAAAAAACTGCGATGCTCAGAGCGGGGCAGCGAGATTGCGCGTCTTGTGGGTCCGCTCGGTCGCTGCATTCACAAGAGGCTGAGAGGCCGTTGCTCTCGTTTCCGGCGTCCATGCAATGCTATGGAAGACCAGCGATGTCAAGTCACGAGGCGGTGCGATCCTCAAGACGCGGCTTCGAAGCCAAGCGCGTAAGATAATAAGAGTATAGTTCAACTAGTAGGATACGTTCTATCTATACAGTGAAAAGGTTGTTCAGCATCGAAAGCGCCGGACAGGTCGGATGGAAATTATGAGCACCGCGACCATCGCACACAAAAAAAATGGTATTGTGATCGCCGTTGTAAAGGAACACGCCCCGTGCGAACAGCGCGTTGCGACCGTGCCCGAGGTGGTCCGGAAACTCACGACGTCGGGGTACGAGGTCCGAATCGAGCATGATGCGGGAGCGGGAGCTTTCTACCCAGACGACCTCTATGTTGCCGCCGGTGCGAAGATCGCGCCCGGTCGGGCCGAACTGCTCGACGGTGCAACAATTGTGTTGTGCGTCCAGCCCCCCACCATAGCCGATGTCGAGATGCTCGCAGAGAGCATGATCGTCATTGGGTTTATGAACGCGGCAAACAACCTTTCAACCGTCGCACGGATGCGCGACCAGAAGGTCACCGCCTTTGCCCTCGAGCTTGTCCCGCGGATCACTCGCGCCCAGAGCATGGACGCACTCAGTTCCCAGGCAACGGCCGGCGGGTACGCAGCAGCGATTCTCGGCGCATACAACTGCCCCAAGTTCCTCCCGATGCTGACAACGGCCGCAGGCACGATCCGGCCGGCAACGGTGCTCATCCTTGGCGCAGGCGTCGCCGGCCTCACGGCGATCGCCACGGCCAAGCGTCTTGGCGCCATGGTCGAGGCATATGATGTACGGCGTGCCGCGGGCGAACAGGTCCGGAGTCTCGGCGCGAAATTCCTCGAGCTTGAGATCAACGCAGAAAGCGAGGGCGGCTATGCCCGCGAGCTCACGCCGGAAGAGAAGGTGGAGGAACAGCAGATGGTCTCTGCCGCGGTTGCGCGGGCTGACATCGTTATCACGACTGCCAGCATCCCCGGCCGGAAGGCGCCGGTCCTGATAACGAGAAAGACCGTCGCAACGATGCATCCGGGCGCCGTCATCATCGATCTTGCTGCTGAATCGGGCGGCAACTGCGAGCTGACACAAAGTGGAAAGACAGTAAAGGAGCACGGTGTCACTGTCGTGGGCCCGCAGAACCTCCCAGCCCGGGTCGCGTTTCACGCAAGCCAGATGTACGCAAGGAACCTCCAGTCGTTCCTCTCGCTCCTTGTTAATGAGGACGGGGCGCTCACCGGTGAGTTCACTGACGAGATCCTGGCAGCAAGCCTCCTTGTGAACGCAGGCGAAGTGCGGCACCAACCAACGCTTGACCTCATCAGGGGAGTGAGGCTGTGACCGAGATCACTGCGTTCTGGATCGCTATCTACATCGCAATGCTGGCAGCATTCACCGGCTACGTTACCATCAGCCGTGTGCCCGCCATCCTACACACACCTCTGATGAGCGGCTCCAACTTCATCCACGGGATCGTGCTCGTTGGGGCGATGGTAGCGCTTGGCCTTGCCAATACGCCTACAGAGCAGGTGATCGGGTTCATAGCAGTTGTTCTGGGGGCAGCGAACGTGACTGGCGGGTATGTTGTCACGGAACGGATCCTCCAGATGTTCGACCGTAGCGGAAAGAAGCCCCGCAAGGGGGCGTGACGTGGCTGACTTCTCCTTTGCCATTGAACCCGTATACATTGCGACGATCTTCTTCTTCATCGTCGGGCTGCAGCGGATGAGCAACCCGCTCACGGCTCGGAGCGGGATCGTCTGGGCCGGCGCCGCGATGCTGATCGCAACGCTCGTTACGTTCTTTACCCCGAATCTCACCAACATCGGCCTGATCGCGATCGCGATCGTGATCGGTGGCGGCTTCGGCTATATACCGGCCAAGCGCGTGGCGATGACCAACATGCCCCAGATGGTTGCACTCTTCAACGGGATGGGGGGCGGCGCGGCAGCCGGGATCGCGGCTGTCGCGCTCCTCGGCCCGACCACCCCCACCAGCTCGCTTGCGGTCGTTGGCGGCCTGATCGGGGCTGTCTCGTTTTCAGGCAGCCTCATCGCGTTCCTGAAGCTGCAGGGCTGGATGCCATCGCGGCCGATTACCTTCACGGGCCAACAGATCGTCAACATGGCAGTCCTTGTCCTCGCCATCGTTTCAGGCGCGTTCGTCATCTTGCAGCCCGCATCTCTGCCGCTTTCCGTAAACGCGTCCCTCCCGCTCTTCTTTATTCTCGCTCTCGGCTTCGGGCTCCTTATGACGCTCCCGATTGGCGGGGCCGACATGCCCGTAGTGATCTCGATGTACAACGCCTTCACCGGCCTGGCCGTTGCGCTTGATGGGTTCTCGTTTGTCACCCCCAACTATGCGATGATCATAGCGGGCGTTATTGTCGGCGCTGCGGGTGCGCTGCTCACGCTCAAGATGGCCAAGGCAATGAACCGATCGCTCACCAACGTCTTCTTCGGGGCCTTCGGCGCAACGGAGGAACAGGCGGCGCAGGTATCGGGCAGCGTGAAAGCGATCGAGGCCGACGACGTTGCAGTCCTGCTCGCCTACGCGGACCGGGTTATCATCGTCCCCGGCTACGGCATGGCAGTCGCCCAAGCCCAGCAGAAAGTGCAGGAGCTGACTGACCTGCTCGAGCGTAGGGGCGTGCGGGTGAAGTTCGCGATCCACCCGGTTGCCGGGCGCATGCCCGGACACATGAACGTCCTGCTTGCCGAGGCAGGCGTTGCCTACGACCACCTCTTCGACCGCGACGAGGTGAACCCTGAGTTCCCCAGCACTGACGTCGTCCTTGTCATCGGGGCTAACGATGTCGTAAACCCGGCCGCGCACCGGCAGGGCAGCCCGCTCTTCGGCATGCCAATCCTTGACGTCGAACAGGCAAAGAATGTGATCGTCCTAAAGCGCGGGCAGGGAAAGGGCTTTGCGGGGATCGAGAACGACCTGTTCTACCGGGACAACACGCGGATGCTCTACGGCGACGCGCAGGAGACGGTCGGCAAGCTTGTGCAGGCCCTCAAGAAACTCTGAATCCCACGGGGGGCTGCGAGACCGATTATACGGCCCTGTCAAGGTCAACGAGAGGCAACTTGTACTCGACGCAGCGCAACACGTCGTTACCCACGCAGATGTTGCTACAAAGCGGCAACCGTAATTAGCGCGATGGGTGCCGGAAAGCGCGCTGCGCGCGTCATAGAGATATTCCTAAAGCAGGGTCCGTGAGGGCTATAATAGCCCAAAAAAAGACTGAAGGCAGTGCTTTCGAGATAAAGCGCCCGAATTGACTTACCTTGCAGAAAATATTTAATTAATCAACGGGATACTATCAATCATAAGTACGTATGGAGTGTTTTTTTCAAAGTGTCAGAAGCGGAAGAAGTGATCACCGACCCGGACGCACGAGAAGTCATCTCCGACCCGGAAGTACCAGCTCCTGAGCACAAAGCGTCAGCTTTGCTTGGAGGCATGGACATCGCGGTTACGGACGAGATCGCCGTGCCCCCAATGCTTGTCGATCAAGTGATTGGACAAGAGCAGGCCGTTGAAGTGATCAAAAAGGCGGCCAAGCAGCGAAGGCACGTCATGCTGATCGGCTCTCCAGGCACCGGGAAGTCTATGCTCGCCCGGTCCATGGCAGACCTCCTCCCCACAGAAGAGCTGCAGGACATCCTCGTATATCACAACCCGGAGGATAGCAACAGCCCTAAGGTGCGCGTCGTGCCGGCAGGGAAAGGACGGCAAATCGTCGACTCACACAAACGGGAAGCGCAAAAGAAGATCCAGTTCAGGAATATGCTTTCGATGGTGATTGTTTTCGCAATCGTCGGTTACTCTTTTGCGATCAATCAACCGATAATGGGTATCATCGCCGCTGCTATGCTTTTCATCGCGCTGCGCTACATTACGCCCCGTGAGGACGTGTTGATACCAAAGCTCCTCGTTATGAACGATGGCAAAGAGACTGCCCCCTATGTCGACGGGACCGGAGCACACGCGGGGGCACTTTTGGGCGACGTACGGCACGACCCGTTTCAATCGGGAGGGCTTGAGACGCCGGCGCACGACCGGGTCGAGGCAGGGGCTATTCACAAGGCCAACAAAGGCGTTCTTTTCATCGACGAAATCAATACGCTCAGAATTGAATCGCAACAACACCTCCTTACGGCGCTGCAAGAGGGGGAGTTTTCCATCACCGGCCAATCCGAGCGCTCAAGTGGCGCCATGGTAAAAACGACCCCTGTGCCGTGCAATTTCGTGATGATCGCTGCCGGAAATCTCGACGCCGTGAAGGGCATGCATCCCGCTCTACGCTCGCGTATACGCGGCTATGGCTACGAAGTGTACATGCGCGATTCCATGCAGGATACGCCAGAAAATCGCCGAAAAATCGTCCGGTTTGTGGCTCAAGAGGTGAAAAAGGACGAGAAGATTCCTCACTTCACTGCCGATGCGGTCGAAGAAATAATCCGTGAGGCACGCCGACGATCGGGGAGAAAGGGGCACATCACCTTGATGCTGCGAGATCTTGGCGGCTTGATCCGCGTAGCGGGGGACGTCGCTCGGGCCGAAGCGTCTGAATACACGACCGCGAAGCACGTTATCGAAGCCAAGAAGATGGCGCGGTCGGTCGAACAGCAGCTTACAGATCAATATCTCGAGCGCCGCCGCGACTATCAGATGTTTCGAAATACCGGCGCCGAGGTGGGGCGCGTAAACGGCTTGGCGGTGATGGGTGATGATTCAGGCGTCGTACTGCCCATCGTAGCGGAGATCACCCCTGCACAGTCAAAGGAGGAGGGCCGCGTAATCGCGACCGGCTTGCTTAAAGAGATCGCTCTTGAGGCAGTGCAAAACGTCTCGGCGTTCATCAAGAAGTTTTCAGGCGAAGACATCACCAACAAAGACGTGCACATCCAGTTCATCGGTACCTATGAGGGCGTCGAGGGGGACTCGGCCTCAATTTCAATCGCCACCGCCGTTATCTCCGCTCTTGAAGAGGTTCCAGTTGACCAGTCCGTTGCGATGACCGGATCCCTTTCGGTCCGGGGGGAGGTGCTGCCCGTTGGGGGGGTCACGCCCAAGGTGGAAGCAGCCGCTAAGGCGGGCATCACGCGCATACTCATTCCGAAAGACAACGAAGGCGACGTCTTGCTCGAGAAGCAGTACCAAGACACGGTGCAAATAATCCCCGTTAGCTCTATTGGCGAGGTTCTCGAAAACAGCCTGCTCGGTCGAAAGCGCGACGGCTTGCTCGAGCACCTCAAGAAATTCTCCATAAATTCGCACGATCTGACGGGCCGTTCGAGCGCGGCCCCTCAGTAACTTTTTTGCGCCCCATTTCACAGCGACGGTGACTGAGGCCATACGCCATGGACGAAGCGAGCGTGCCGCAGTATCGAAGGGCGCGAACGATAGAGACAAACGCCGTTCTAAGCGCTCCCTGAAGAGCTGTGGCGCATTCACGACAATTTTGCCGCAGGCGAGCAAAAGGAAACCGCCGTCACGACCACGTCCCTCCTCGATCTGAAGATCGAAATAGCGCAGCGTATGTGTCGTGAGTGCCACTTCTGTGAACGGCGGTGCTACGCCAACAGAGCAGCGAGGCCAGGATTTTGCGGCGTCCAGCGATCGAAATATTCATCCGGATTCCTTCATTATGGTGAGGAACGCGAGCGCGTACCATCGCACACACGATTTTTCTCACGGGCTGTACGTTTCAGTGCGCCTTTTGCCAAAACTGGGATATCGCACGACATCCGGAGGTGGGTTCTATCGCCGATGCAGATGCGCTTGCACGGCGAATCTACGCACGATCAATCGCGGGGCGCCCAACGTGAACTGGGTCGGGGGAGATCCCACCCCCCATATCGGTACCATTCTGAAAACTATGCGTGCCCTCGCCGACCTCGAGCAAGAAACAGAGGTCGATGCGCGATTCTTGAACGTGCCGATGGTCTTTAACTCGAACACGTATTACTCCACGGAAGCCGCTAAGCTTCTCGATGGCGTGATCGACGTCTATTTGAGTGATTTCAAATACGGCAACGACCGCTGCGCGAAACGGTACTCACACGTTGACAAGTACATGGAAACCGTGACGCGAAATCTGGTCGCACCGCAACACCGGCTTATGATACGCCATCTCGTAATGCCTGGGCACGCTCAGTGCTGCACAGGGCCGATTGTCGCGTGGGTGCGCGAAACCGTGCGCGACGTCAAGTTCAACTTGATGTTTCAGTACACGCCATATAACGTGACCGATTACCCTGAAATCAATCGGTTCGTGAGCGATGCAGAGCGGCGCGAGGCGACGAATATCGCAAAGGGCTTAAATCTCATCTGACGTTATCTTTGACTATGGGGATCATCACCCTCATTTCTGACTTTGGGACGTTCTATCCCGCCGTAATGAAGGCAGTCATCCTCGGCATAGCGCCGCACGCCAGTATTGTCGACGTGACTCATGAAATTTCGCCCCAGAACGTGCGCGAGGCGGCGTTCATCCTCCGAGAGACGGTCAAGTACTTCCCTCGAGGCACAACGCACATCGCCGTCGTTGATCCGACCGTCGGAACGGGCAGGCGGGCCTTAGTCATCGAAGCGGGAGGGCACTACCTCGTTGGCCCCGACAACGGACTTCTGATTCCTGCAGCACGCTCTCTAGGCGATTTTGAGGCGTTGTGCATCGAAGTGGCGGCTAAGTCAAGCACGTTTCACGGGAGAGACGTCTTCGCCCCGGTGGGAGCGCATATATCTCTGGGACGGCTGCGAAACCTTGAGCCTGCACCCGCTCACGTGGACCTTGAACTCCAAGACCCGCAGGTGTCTGAGCACGGCGTCAGCGGCACCGTCGTCTACGTCGACCGGTTTGGAAACTGCGTCACGAATATCAGCGGCACTGTCATGATACGACGATCGGGCTACGGCAGCACGCACCTTCTTAACGGTTCCGTCGCGGTACGGTTGGTGAGAACGTACGACGAAGTAGCTCAAGGACACCTGTTGTTGACCGTTGGAAGCTTCGATTTGCTAGAGGTATCTATCAACCAAGGCGATGCTGCAACAGAGCTTAATCTTAATTCAGGTGACACAGTCACGCTCGATCGATTATAACGAACGTGATCCTTCCAAGAAGCAGGGCTCTTTCCACAAGCGTCAGAGCGGGTCCTCTGCGCCTTGCGGGCACGCGGCTTCAAGCAGAAGCAGTTTTCGTTTGATATCAACACCCCAAGAAAAACCCCCAATGCCGGATGCGGCTACGACTCGATGGCAAGGCACAAATAGCGGAACCGGGTTGTGGTGCAGGGCATTGCCTACCGCTCGCGCCGCTTTCGGCTTCCCTAATCGCGCTGCCAATCCTGAGTAAGTTGCCGTACCCCCCCTTGGTATCGCTCGCACCGATTGCAGCACGGCCCGTTCGAATGCCGAGCGGTTTCTAAGGTTGACCTGGAAGATGCCAAGGTCAACGTTTTCTCCTCTCAAGTAGCTTTCAAGTGCTTGAGCGGCTGCTGCCGTAGAGCGTGCGTTAAACGAACCCGCTGCCTCGAGCGCAACTTGACAAACGACGTCGTCGCTTAGCGCGACGGATACGTACCTACCAAGGTATTCAGAGTAAAAGCACGCGGTGTCGGTCATGGCTGTTAGAGGAGGTACCAGTCGTAATCATACAACGCCTTTACAAGCGCCCCCACTTGGACGTCTTCGCGAGGATCGACCACGAGTGAACGCAGCGCATCCTTCAAGTCAGCTAAGTATTGCGCGTTGCTTAAGCTCCCGTACTCAAACCTCCTGCCGCGAACCCGGCAACGTTCGAGCGTCTCCTGCCGAGGTAGAATGGTGACAGCAAGGTCGGTCATTTCACAGGCCTGTTGCATGGCTTTCCTAAAATCACCCGTGCAATACGCAACACGGTGGCGGTAGTTGCTCCGCGTCTTTTCTAGATATCGGTGGAGCCGCGCACTCTCGAGTTCGATGAACCTCTTCTTAACTGATATGACGTCGCAGTCGCCGAGTACGAAATCGTAGTCAGCAAATGGGTACTCGGTATCAAGCTCCCTCGGAGTGACGCCGCACGTGCCAAATGCGACGATGTGCACTTCTTCTGGCTCCAAAACGCTGAAAATGACCTTGTCGTAATTTTGATGACTTGGACTCGTGCGGTAAGGCTTCACCTTGGCACACGGCACAAAAATCAATACCTCACGCACTGGCGCGACGTACTCACGCAGCACGTACTCATTTGCCCTCACCATGTCAGGATGGGCAAAGATCTTCTCTCCGACCAGCGGCAAGCTTGAGCGCTCTGATTCAGGGATTATCATCATCCGCGGCGTGGCCAACGCTCGACAGCCTACAAAAGGCTTAGGCTTTTGAGTTCCTTAACAATTCGATCAACCGCATTAGCCGCGTCTTCGGGCTTTCGACCGCCAGTGACTACTAGTTTGCCGGAACCAAACAAAAGAACCACGACTTTAGGATCTGACAAACGGTACACGAGGCCCGGAAACTGTTCCGGCTCGTACTCTATATTCTCCAGCCCGAGCCCTATCGCAATCGCGTTCAAATTCAACACTGAGTGGAGATCTGCTGACGCCACGATGTTCTGGACTTTAATCTCTGGCGTTCCCTTCACGTCGATTCCAATATTGCGAAGACTTTGAAATACGTTTTCAAGGCCCTTATAAACGTCATCGATGCTTTTTGCACCCGTGCAAACAATTTTTCCCGATCGGAAAATTAACGCTGCCGTCTTCGGGTCCTTGGTTCGGTAGACGAGGCCCGGAAACTGTTCGGGGTCATAATCTGCACCCTCTAGCGCAAGCGTGATTTGCTTGAGGTTTATCTCTATCCCAATGCCGGTTGAGGCTACCACATTTTCGATCTTAATAGTGTCTCGCGGTTCGATATTACTAGTGTCTCGCGGTTCGATATTACTAGTGTCTCGCGGTTCGATATTACTAGTGTCTCGCGGTTCGACCATGCGCTTTCTCCCCCGTTCTTTGTTGCTTTATAAAGGCTTTTTATATATAACGTTAAGGGGCTGTCGTTGGTGTTCTCAAAACAATCCGCCTGAAAATCGGGCGCGCTTCGCAATTACGCGAGCACAGCAACTTTATCTACCCGGTGGCCATAGCATATATCCCCGCACGGCACCTACGCAACGTGCTCAACATAAATTTGTCGGACGGTGATTCGCGAGCGACTCAAGCGTTCGCAGCCCGCGAGTGGACCAAGATAACCAGCGATTGCGGCCCGACCGGAGTCGTGGGCCAACGCAAGTCGTGCTTTGGGAGCTTGCAGATATGACGGGAGTACGACATGAAACTCGCATTTGAGCTATCTGGAGAGAGCAAAAGCATTCCACGAGCAGAGGTTCTCGCACTTTTCAACGGTGCTCTAGTACAAGAGCTTGAACGCGTTCTCGTCATTGATGTCGATACCTATGACCAGGTTCTCGGTGACCGCTTAGCGATGACGCACGCGATACTCGAGGTTAAAGACGTATGTTCACAAGAGCTCGGATCCATCTACCGAGCGGCCGGGAGCATTGAGCTACCTCGAGTCAGCGTCGCCGTGCGGGCCAAGCGCATTGGACATGGCCTGAAAAGCACAGAGGTCGAAGCTACGATCGGAAAGGCGCTTGCTGAGCGCGGATACAAAATCGACCTTACCCATCCGCAGCTTCAAGTGAGGGCTCTGCTCAGCAAAGGCGTTTGCATAATCGGGGCAACATTAGCGTTGATCGATCGATCGCGCTTCGAATCGAGGCGCCCGCGTGTGCGGCCCTATTTCTACCCCGGCGTGCTCCTGCCGCGGCTCGCCCGAGCCGCTGTAAACCTCACACGTGTTAAAGCTGAAGAGCTCTTGTTGGACCCGTTTTGCGGCACGGGAGGAATACTTCTAGAAGCTGGTCTCCTCGGGGCAACAATCATGGGGTCAGATGTCGACGGTAGGATGGTTTTTGGAACGAAAATGAACCTCGACTACTATGACGTTCTGAGTGATCTGCTAGTCCAAGATGCTCGGCGATTGGGTCTAAGGGACGAATGTGTGGACGCTGTCGCAACCGATCTACCGTATGGCCGTTCCGTAACTGTACGAGCCCATTCACTGAATCAACTGAAGGCAGCGGCCTTAGGCGAAATTTTTCGCGTGCTAAAACGCAACGCGCGGGCCGTTTTGATATCCCATAGCCCGATTGAGCACGAGGTCACGGATGCTGGTTTCACGATCGAAGGACGCCACACGCAATACGTGCATAAGAGTCTAACAAGAGAAATCGTCGTAGCGCGTAAATGACAGCTAAGCGCTTTGTCAGCACAGAGCCCCCGTCTGGTTCGCTGCTGGCGGCGGAGCGGTCACATCAAGCGTCCGGGGTTGAAACAATCCCGCAGCAATTTCAGGCGAGGAACGCGGGCTCATCTGCACGTTCCCAAAGAGCCACCGTGCGAACAGAGTGCAATCTCGACCAAGCGTAGATTGGAGGGCGCTACACGCGATGCATATAGCGGAAAATATCTTCGTGCTGGGCGGTGATTCTCACACCTTGGAAGGCACCAACGGCGTCAAGTCCCTTTTTTAGGTCTTCGAACTTCGCCGCGCCGATGTTGACTATCATAATCATGGTAAACAGCTCGGACACGATAGTCTGGCTAATATCCTCGATGTTGGCATTGACGCTTGCGAGTAGAGTGGTGACGGCCGCTACGATGCCGGGATGATCAGAGCCGGTCACCGTTACGATGATCCGCGCGTTACGCGATGAGGGAGCCACGCTTCGACCTCCTTATCTGATTCTGGTGCCCGGCGGCATCGTTCTTGCCGGTCGAATGAGGACTGACCTACCGTCGTATTCAGCGGCGAGCAGCATACCGCGAGATTCGATGCCCATCAACTTCGCCGGCTGCAGATTGATAAGCACGACGACGTCAGTGCCAATCAGGTCCTCAGGCGCGTAGTCTTTGGCGATTCCCGCCACAATCTGCCGGGTCTCTTCGCCCACTTGTGCTGTAATTCTCAAGAGCTTGTCGGATTTTTGGACCGGCTCAGCTTCAACGACGCGGGCGATCCTCAGATCCATTTTCTTGAAGTCGTCAAGCTTGATTGTGACCTTCTCCGTGCTCGGCTCCTTGGCGGGACCTTTATAATCCGCCCCGGCGATTCTTTCGTTTAGTATAGCCTCCATTGCGCTGATCTTCTTCTCATCGATCTTGGCGAACGGCAGCGCCGGCTTGGGAAGCCGCAACGGTTCAACCTCCACTGTGGCGTCAGAAAAATACGTCGTGGTCAGACCAAGCTGCGCTTGAACGCTACGCATCGTCGATGGCATGACCGGCTCCAGCAACACAGACAAGGCTTTCACAAGCTGTATGCAGTTCTTGAGTTCGCGTGCGCACGCCGCCCTATCAGATTTCACTAGATTCCAGAGCTCTTTTGACTGGAAATACGCGTTGCCGAAGTCTGAGAGCGACATCGCCGCGTCGACGACCTTCTTAAACTCATATTCCTCCAGTGCGCTTACCATCATCTCGCGCGTCGCAGCTACGCGCTCCATTATCGCAGAATCGACGGGACCTTCAGGTACGCGCCCGAAGTTTTTGTACGCAAAGTACAGGGTGCGATAGATGAAGTTCCCAAGCGACCCAACGAGTTCACGGTTGACCTTCTCACCAAATACTTGCCACGAAAAATTCAGCTCCTTCGTGTGTGACGTGTAGCTGGCGAGGTAGAAGCGAAGTAAATCGGGATGAAACCCGTGGTCGAGGTAATCTTCATCTACCCAAACCACATACCCCCGACTCTTTGAGAACGTCTTGCCGTCGACTTTGACCATTCCCGACGCGACGATAGCCGCCGGCAACGTGTAGCTCGCTCCTTTTAACAGCGCCGGCCAGAAGACGGCGTGATGGTAGACGATGTCGGTACCGATGAAATGAATTATGTTCGAATCGCTCTTCCAATAATCTTCCCAGGCGCTTGTCGCTTCCTCGGTAAATGAGATATACCCTATCGGAGCGTCAACCCATACGTAGACCACCAGATCCGTTCCAGGAAATGAGACGCCCCACGCCAGATTTCGCGTGATACACCAGTCTTTCAGTTCGTTGCTGACCCATTCGCGCGCATAGTTGCGGGCGTTGGCCGTACCTCCAAGCGATTCGAGGTACGCTAACAAGAAGTCCTTGAATGCGGAGAGCTTGAAGAAGTAATGCTGTTCTTCCCGATATTCGGCACTTGCCCCACACGTTTTACACGTCGGATCGAGAATTTCCCCCGGTTCGAGATGGCGGCCACATCCTTGATCGCACTCGTCCCCGCGCGCCGGCATGCCGCAAAAAAAGCACGCTCCCTCGACGTAGCGATCCGGTAGAAAACGATCGCACTCAGGACAGTACGCCAATCGTATGACCCGCGGGTATATGCAGCCGTTTGCTTGGAGCGATTTGACGATTTCCTGCGTTCTGAAGTGATTTGTGGGGGCATCAGTGTTTCCATAATGGCTAAAGTCGACTGACAGAGCCTTAAACATGTCCTCCCAGTAGCGGTGATAATACGCAGCAAGCTTGGCTGGCGTCGTTCCTTGCTGTTCAGCGTTAATCACTATGGGAGTTCCGTGCGTGTCTGAACCGCACACGAAGAGCGGGTCCTGTTGGAGCTTCTTGAGGCACCGAACGTAAATGTCCGCCGGGATGTACGTCCTGAGGTGACCGATGTGGCACGGCCCGTTCGCGTAAGGCAGGCCGCACGTGATGAGAAGCGGTTTGTTCGAAGTCATTTTGAAGTCCTCGTAGCATGAGATCGCATTTCGGCATCCACAGCTTAAGCCGCATTCACCTTGAAACGCCTCCGGTGCACCAAAACGTCGGAGCTTCGTTTCGTGACGCCAAGCCAATTCTGCGAAACGGCCTTCACAAGGCATTGTGACGTGGCTACCTATTTTAACTCTTCGAGAGCAACGCTCTTTTCTGTCAGTCTGAGAACCCCCCAGGTTGGACGTGGGGCTGTCACCCGACCAATGCCCATGCGTATCGTTCGAACTGAGGCACCTTAAAGGGAAGTCACAGTTGAAAAGGCTTAAGTCTTGAAGACCGTGATCACTGTGCAAAGGAATTCGCGTGAATTAACGACGAAAAGGAGGCCTTTATGAGTGAAGAAGTGTCTTGTCAAACGTGTGGTGCCCCGCTACCACTTAATGCGCAGTTCTGCGTTCAGTGTGGAACCCGTGTAAATAAGAACGCCCCGGCAGCCAATGCAAGTGCGGGGTCGCCGATGCCAGGCTCACCCATTGCTATAGACGGGGTTCTAGTGGTGAGTTCAAATTGGATCCCAGGATACAATATCATTGAAACACGAGGATTCATCTACGGCCTTACAGTGCGGAGCAGAGGGCTTGGAAGAAATATTGCAGCAGGATTGCGGTCTATCGCAGGGGGAGAGATTCGCGAGTACGTCGAGATGATGCAACACGCAAGAGATGAAGCGCTATACCGACTCGTGGAGCACGCAAAAGCAGTCGGTGCCAATGCTATAATAAGCGCCTATTTCGATTCGTCGGAGATTTCTGACTATATGCAGGAGATCCTAGCATACGGAACGGGCGTCGTGATTGGGAAGAAATAATCGGTGAAGTCGCCAGCGACGAGAACTTAGAGTGCAGCACGCCGCTTGCTGATGCCCTCGCCGTCTTAGCAGATGGCTGCGACGTCTCTGCAATCGCGCGACGGCAGCCCCTGGTGAGCAGCTTAATTCGGCGGCGGAAGATGAATCTGCACCATTTGGAGCTCGGCCAGATCTAACGAATTGCCGCTTAGCTGTTACACGAGGCTTTCTGTGTCGAAGAGCACTGGAGCTCGAGCACGATTATGAAGACGAGCGGTGATCACTGCTCAGTCAGTGTTCGTCAAATGACGGCCTGTTGTGCTTTTCTAAACTCATCGGTTCTACGTCCAAGCTTCTGAATCGATGATAGGGCCACTCGTAGATGATGACCGGATTAGCGAACACCTTTGCGTCTCTTCCAAAAAGCGATATCCGTGTGTAGGTACAGGTCTCATCCAAAGGATAATTGCCCGCCGCCTCTTCAAAAAGGCGCTCCACGCGCCCTCGACATTGGGAAAGATTCCTCTTGTACCACTCTTGTGCAAGATGGAGCTGATCAACAGTTTTTTCAGATGCTGTGCTCTTCATTATGGTGTCCGCTGAGTGGAGGGCTAGCGTGTAATCAGCGCCGTATAATCTTTTTAAATTCCTGGGCGAAGGCTTTATAGGTACCTCATCGTTTCCGGAAGATTGTGCGTTTGGCGTTTTATTTCCTCCAACGACGGCAACAATAGCCACCGCAAAATCTTGCAGGTGGTGTTTCAGGTCTGTCAACAGTGAGCTTTCATCAAAAGCCGCGCTTGTTCGAACAGAATCTGTGAGTCTCCTAGCATTGGTCGATGCACGCGGCAAACGATCGAGGAGTATCAGCATCGACCCACCCTGATTCGCGTCAACTTGATTTTTAGCCATGCGTAGGGCACTTCTCACGCCTGCGATTGTCGTTTCTTCATTTGCTTCGACGACCGTCAGGTAACGGGCCGCCCCTCTGCTCAATCGTTCTCCCGCTTCAATTACCCGCTCCAATGTCGCTTCGTCTGCTTCAGCATCAAATGCATTCTCGCGATACCGTGAAAGCTCCGTTCCATCAATCCCACTGTGCCGTGCAAGTGCGCGCTCTGCAAAGTGTTCTTTGCTTAAGCCATAGCTTACGTATAGCGTAGGAAACCGATTTTGCGCAGCAAAGTCAGCACACCACGCAATAAAGTCCGTTGCCTCCGTATTGCACCCAGTCACCGCGTATAACTTGCCTGGCTTCCAGCCCCCACCAAAAGCAATATTGAGCCACTCCGAGGGCGTAGGAATAACCTCCCTCCTCTTTGCAAAAAGATTCGAGACGAAATAATCGAGATCTTCCTCAAAGGTGGGCGTTTTATCGCTCGCTTCAAACAACAATGTGTTCGATCGATCCCTGAGCGTCCTCAAGACGATTTCAAGCGGAAGAGTGCCCGAAGCTAGCGCCGTTTCCGCCATTTGAACGAGTTCTTGCGCTCTGAGCCGCGCGCCACGTGCGTTTGTGAGGTTCAAATACTTTATGAACGTATCTCGCTTGCACGATGCACGGTTTCGTAGCCGCTGCACGTATCGTGCTATTTCGTTCACGTGCGGGCGCATCTCAGGGCTTCGAGAGAAGAGGCTACAGATTGCGCTGCATCGTATCTGTCGGTCGTGATAGGCGAGATAGCGACACGCGTGCCACAGCACGCGATTAAAAGGCAAACGAATGCCCCCTCTAGATACATACTCATCAGCGAATCCTTCAGAGCGGAGCCCTAGCCTCAGTGCTTCGGTGACACTGTCCGGATCGTTAAGCAGATACGTGAGGATCTCTTCTTCCATCGAAGCGTGGTCCTCACTTCGTTCGTAGTGCGGTTCTTTGATTGGCTTGGCTTGATAGTACTCGCAGTTCCAGCCCGTGCACGCCGGGCGCTCTCGGAGCCTCTTGCACGACCAGATATCCTCGCAGTTCCAGCAGTACCTCCGGGAATTCTCTCGAGCCTGTGAAAGGCATTCCATAAACTTCTGGGCGTCGTGAACCTCCCTCGAGCCCCCGAAGAAAACCGAATTCCGTATCATCGTCTGCGCCATTTTTCTCCCTTGCACGTCGCTAAGCCCTTTTGTCACAACGTATCGCACGAGGAGCAAGTGCGCCGTATCGCACTCAATATCAGAAGGCACGCCGTGATGCAACAGATCGAGAATACACGGCGGATGGCGAATTCTTTTGCGAAAAGACTTCTGAGGCCGGGGTTCCACATTTTGATTGGACACGGATCACTGCCTCACTCGCCTAAACGTGCATCGAAAACGTATAGCTCAACTTCAGCCAAAAGCGAATCGCCGGGGCGATGAGTATACCCCGGTTCTTGCTTTTTGTGAAGTAGCCCGTATACGTTACCTGTGCGTTTGGTGAAAGTGTATTGCTAGTGCTCGTCACGATCACAGAAGCATGCATCTTTGCCCCGTAAAGACCTCCTAGCGTCCACGTCTCCGGCACCATTATCCGATTCTCAATGCTCCAAGGTCAAATGCGCGTTAACCGACCTAGCCGACCAGACAGCTGACGATGCCACCATACCGCCACCGATTCACAAGCGCGCGTGGTGCCTCACCACCATTGCCGGTACCCAACTTCGCACGCACTCGAAGCGTTAGCCGTGGCGATCAAAAGCATTCTAGCGTCTGCTAGCGAACTACTTTTGTGAACTCTCAAAAAAAACCCTTGACGCTATTTCGTTGATCGTGAAGATCGTACCGCAACTACTGACTTTTTGAGCGACGCGGCAGTAACGTTTGCTTTGCGCTTTATAGGAACATCCGCTCTGAGTCAACCTTTTCTTGTAAGCGCCTTTATCATCCTGTCCCAAGCGAACAACGTATCGGAGCCAAACGCACCTAAATAGCGAGCGATGAAATTGTTTAAATACGCTGAAACACCTAACTCTACGTGGTTCAATGCGCGAAGCCAACACCAGTTCAACCCCGTACGGAAGATACGAAAAAGACGACTCGATTTTCGGTCTGTCAGATCTAGCGAGCCTGGCTGCGTTCATCTATCTTCTGTTCTTTCTCCTGGTGCTCGTGTTGTATAGCGCCAATCCTTTCGAGCCGGCGGTGTTCGGGTTCTACAAACTCTCCGTCTTCTTTCAAATTGTGTCGTTCTTCGGCATCTTTTTTGTTCCGACCTTGCTGATCTACTTCGCCCTCGACTTCACAAAGAGCGTTGGACACACGGTTGTCGTGCTCGGGTACCCCATTCTTGTGCTTGGGGCAGCAGCAATCCTTAACATACCCGATGCGCCACTTTTCGCAGCGCTGGGCGGACTTGTGCTCTTTGCGTTCTATTTCTTAGCGGGGCTGAATCGTTCGGCGATCGAGAGACGACAGCGCGCTCCACGTAGCCAGCGCGCCGTCCGTCAGCGGCCAGTTGTTGTACCCCCGCCACTGGTGCCCCCTCAACGACGGCCGTCAGATCAGCGTTCTCCCGATCAGAGGCGGCAGACGTCACAATATGCGCCACCGAATCGTCCTCCGGATTTCAGACGAGAGACCAAACCACAATACAGATCCCCAGATAGCTTTCTTTCTCGGCTCGACCGATTTCTCGATCGGTACGACTACGTAGACGGCGAGGCCGTGCGAAAGGGGTCGCGACGCAGCGGAAGGTACGAAAGGGATCAACGGCGCGGCGGCCGATAGCGCTATTTTCGCTATTGGCAGCAATGCCTATGAGACAATCGCCGCCATGATCAAGCGATGGATGATCTCCATTATGGCGAGCATCATTCCCGGACGGGGGACGCCTATAGGGGTCTTCTGCCAGATCCAGCACGCGACAAACAGCCAATATGACGAAACGAACGTGGCAAATCCCACCAAGATGGTCAAGTCTGTTAGGCGTTTCCGATAGCCCACGAAGTACGGCACAAAGAGACTCATCGCGATCATGGTTACGACGCCAAGCGTGCGGTTCAGCGGGAAACTTAACGCTCCGATAAAGCCGCTTACTGCAGGCACGAAGAGCGCCGCGTACGCGAGCACTGATCCGCTGAACGCAATCCAGGCCGCGGCAAATGCCTCTTTAATTTGCGACGCGTGAACGAGAACCTCGCGTATGCTTGCGAGCGTGAAGAAGACTAGCGGGATATACAGCGGCAGAAAGTAGCGCATATCAAGGCCAAATCCTTGGTTTAGGCCGAACGGGGCGTAGATTATGATGTGCGCGACGATGCAGATGAAAAACGTGACTGCGATTGCGCGGCTCCTCTCTACCCTTAGGCGCGCCGCTCCCGTCCTGAATCTCGTCAGCGTTCGCATGGCGTACGGGACAGCAGCAAAGAGGGGGATTATGAGCAAGGGGCATATCTGAAATACCGAGAGCGTCACCGGCATGTCGACATAGAACAGCACGTGATAGAGGTCCTTGGGCCAGCTCGGCACGGTTTGCAGGTTCCACGTGGCTAAAAAGAGCATAGGCAGACTTTGGATCGTGGAGAAAAATGCTGAACCGGTGGCTGCGTTAATCGGGGACGCTTGCTGCGCGATTTGTGGGTGCGCACTGAGATAAACTGGCGACAAGAAAGGATTGTGAAAGAGCAGGTAGTTATCGATGAAGTACGGGATCATCGCAAGCAGCACCGTGGCCGCGGCCGTAACCACCGCCCTAATTCTCGCTGCTGACGTCAACAAATCCGTCAGAATGATGGCGATTAGGAGCGGGATGGCGTCAAAAACTCGCACCCAGACGCCGAGCCCGACGAAAATGTAAGAGAGGTAGCGATAGCGCTGCTTGCCGTCCAGCAGATACGTGTAGAGGCTCCAAACGCTCGCTATGATGAGCAACACCGACGCTGTTTGATCTTTCGCTGAGACCGCCCAGAACGTGAGGGGCGTCGCGATCAGTATATACGCGGCTCCAAAGGCGGCTACGCGCTCATCAGCAAAGTACCTCGTGAAGATTCGCAACGAAAGCAGGACGATGGCCACCATCGCCAGGATATTAAACAGCTGGATGGCCATGAGAGCGCCCCACTGGTCAAAAACAAGCGGCGGCAGACGAGTGCCGATGTAGCCGTTGATGATGAAGAGCGTCAGCGCGACAAACGCGCCAAGGCTGCGACCGAGTCGCGGCCGGTGCCAACGCCTTCCCAGAAGCGAGCTCACCATGAACACACTAAATGACCAGAGAGCAGCGAAGAAGAGCCTGATGCCGACCGTGACGCTGATGAGGTAAAGGAACGCGTAAAACGGGGACGCGAAGACTGGAATGGCGTGCGTGTAGAAGGCGTATGTATGGCCCTGGAAGGAAAACCCAAGGATGGGAGCTGAGCCTCCAAAACTTAGGCCTTCGTAGAGCTTGGTAGGCAGCGTATCGATCGAGAGCGACCCGCGAGCAAGATTGATGAGCTCTGCCGCGAGCGTTACCTCGTCGTTGATGAAGATGTTAACGTTCCAAATTGCGATGCAGACTGCAAGCGATGCGTAGAAAAGCAGCGCAGCCGTTTCGTTAGGTAAAACGCGTGCGTAGAGGCTCCGTAGCTTGTTGTTGCTCATCACTTAGATGGCCGAGCGCTCGGCTTCACGCTCCATGATCGTGTCATAGACGCTAATGTACCCATCGACCATATGATCCACATCAAAGCGCTCCGCGCGTGTCCTGCACCGCTGCCTTCGAATGCTGCCAATCTCGCCCACTTTGTCGATCGCGTCGCGCACGCTCTGAACGATAAAGCCTGTCTCTCCGTCGACGAGTATCTCCCGCACGCTGCCTTGGTCGGTGGCAATGACGGGCGTACCACTTGCGAGAGATTCAACTAGGGTAAGACCGAACGGCTCAGCAAAAGAGATCAGGTGCAAGCTGCAATACGCCTGCTTGAAAAGCTCGTTTCTTGTTTTTTCGTCCACCGTGCCGAGATACTGTATTTGCTCCCCGTCGATCTCAGGCTTGACGCACTTCTCAAAATAGGCGCGATGCTCGCTCGCGACGAGCCCGGCAATCTTCAGCGTCATTCCGGTTTCTTTTGCCACCTCAATGGCGCGATGCGTGCCCTTGTCACGCGATATGCGTCCGAAGAACAGAAGATAATCATCGGGAGCGTCACCGAACTCAAAGGAGCCGACGTCGATCCCGTTGTACACGGTGGCAACGTAATTCAGGCCTTCCGCCCGATCGGCGTTGCTGATGGACACGTAGTAGTTATCCCAGTACTTTCTGTACACGGGCAGAATCCGCTCTGAAGAGAATCCGTGTATGGTCGTAAGAAGGGGGGTATCCGTAAGCCGTGAGAAGGTCAGCGGATAGAAGTCGTAGTGACTGTGAAGAATATCGAATTCGTGCGCTTTTTCGAAGGCGTTTGATATGTGGAGCCATTGATAGACGCCAGCGTCTAGCGATTCATCTTCATAAAATCCGTGCGGACACACCCACTCAAGCTTCGCCTTCGTGACAGAGTCGCCGGTCGCGAAGAGCGTAACGTCATAGCCTCGCTCGACCAGGCCTTCGGTCAGATAATGGACGACGGTCTCCCAAGGTCCGTAACGGCGTGGCGGGGTTCTCCACGAGATTGTGCCCAGCATTCCGATCTTCAATCGACAGCCTCCCCGGGCTCAGCATTATGAACCAGACACCAGCTCCGTCGCGCAATTCTCGCCTAGTTCGATGCTTTCGGCGCCGCTTTAGCCGCGTTCGCGTCGCTTTGTAGCGCCCCCACACTATCGGTGCGCTCCCACGGCAGATCGAGATCAGCGCGACCAAAATGCCCATATGCGGCGACTTGTCGGTAGATCGGGCGTCGAAGTCGCAGCGTGTTAATGATCCACCCTGGGGTGAGTGCAAAACGGCGCGCGATGATCTCAGAGATGGACTCCTCAGGTATGTGGGCCGTCCCGAACGTATTGACGTATATCGCGATAGGTTGGGCTACGCCTATCGCATATGAGATCTGGATTTCGCACTTGTCGGCGAGTTCAGCCGCGACAACGTTTTTCGCGATATACCTCGCCGCGTACGCTGCCGATCGGTCGACCTTTGTTGGATCCTTTCCCGAAAAAGAGCCCCCGCCGTGGCGCGCCATTCCTCCGTACGTATCCACGATGATCTTACGCCCCGACATGCCAGCATCGCCCTTGGGGCCTCCGATCACGAATCGACCCGTAGGGTTGACGTAAACCTTCGTTTCCTTGTCGATCATCTCAGCGGGGATAACGACGTCGATTACGTTCGCTTGAATATCCCGTCTGATGGTGTCAAGTTCGACGTCCGGAGTGTGCTGCGAAGATACGATTACTGCGTCGACTCTGATAGGCCGATCGTCAGCGTATTCCACCGTTACCTGCGTCTTGCCATCAGGGCCGAGATATCCTATTTCTCCAGATTTCCTAACCTCAGTCAGCCTCAGCGCAAGCTTATTCGCGAGCAGAATCGGCATCGGCATCAGCTCCGGTGTTTCATTCGTGGCATAGCCGAACACCATCCCCTGATCGCCCGCGCCCAGTTCGGCATCCGCATCTACGTCTGCGGGGACCTGTAGACACTCGAGGTCGAATCCATCGTCACCCACGGCTGAGACCCGGCACTCAAGCGACTTGTTGACCCCTTGAGCTATATCCGGAGACTGTTCTTTGATCGATACGATAATCCCGCAGTTGTCGCCGTCGAAACCAAATCGTGAATTGGTGTAACCTATCTCGCGGATCGTATCACGCACCACGCGTGGTATGTCCACGGTACAAGTCGTCGTGATTTCGCCGATCACCACTGCGAGCCCCGTAGTCACTGCCACTTCGCACGCGACTCGCGCGTTCTTAGGGTCGCGCTCGATAATCGCGTCCAGTATAGCATCCGAAATCTGGTCACACATCTTGTCGGGGTGCCCTTCCGTTACTGATTCGGACGTAAACAAAAAACGATTCTCAGACATCCTGCCTCGATTCGCTCTACCACGGACAACCTTTTTACCGGTTGGCTTTATCATTTGGTATCTATATAAAGCGTATGGTTGCCGGAGGCGACTGCGTAGCAGATGAGGAATTTTGCAATGAAGAACATAATTAAGGACATCAGCCTCGCTGGTGCAGGAGAACGACGAATTGAATGGGCTCGCAGGCACATGCCCGTTCTTGAGAAGATTAAGAGTGAATTTGCCCACGAAAAACCGCTGGATGGCATTAACGTTACTGCGTGTCTTCACGTAACGGTCGAAACCGCGAACCTTATCCGTGTGCTAAGCGCCGGAGGAGCGAATGTCGCGCTCGCAGGCTCAAATCCACTCAGCACCCAAGACGACGTCGCCGCCGCCCTCGCAACCGACGGGATCTCCGTATGCGCCTTTCGCGGCGAAAGCGACGCTGAGTATCATGAGTGTTTAGAAGAGGCGCTCAAGATCGGCCCGCGGGTCACGCTTGACGACGGCGCGGACGTTATCGCCACGGTTCACAACGATCATCCCGAATACCTAAGCGCGGTGATGGGCGGCTGCGAGGAGACGACAACAGGCGTCGTCAGGTTGAGGGCAATGGCGGCAGAAGGGGCGCTCAAATATCCTGTAATCGCCGTCAACGATGCCGAAACCAAGATGATGTTTGACAATCGGTACGGGACGGGACAAAGCACGCTTCATGGCATCATGAATGCAACCAATTTCTTGTTTGCCGGAAAAACCGTCGTTATCGTCGGCTACGGGTGGTGTGGCCGAGGCGTCGCAGCGCGCGGAAGAGGCCTCGGCGCGAACGTGGTTGTTGTCGAGGTCGAGCCACGAAAAGCCCTTGAGGCGGCAATGGACGGCTTTAGAGTGATGCCGATGCGCGACGCGGCAATGATCGGCGATCTCTTCATCACGGTCACCGGCGACGTCTCAGTAATTCGAGGGGAACACTTCGCGGTCATGAAAGATCAGGCTATCGTCTGCAATTCAGGACACTTCAACGTAGAACTCGATCTGAAAGAGCTCAAAGAGATGGCGACCAGCACGACGAATGTCAAAGAGAACGTGGACGAGTATCGCATGCCCAACGGCAGGACGCTTTACGTGCTTGCGGAGGGGAGGCTCATCAACCTCTCGGCGGCCTTCGGACACCCACCCGAAGTTATGGATATGAGCTTCGCGAACCAGGCACTGTGCGTCAAATACGTCGTCGAAAATCACGCGCATCTGAGCAACTCGGTGCACGGTGTGCCGACCGAAATAGACAAACGGGTCGCCAGGCTGAAGCTTAGTGCGATCGGTATTGAGATTGAGCAACTCACGCCGCAGCAAGAGGCGTACCTCCACTCGTGGACGCTCGGAACGTAGCTCCGTCACGTTGTCTAGGGGAGAGGTTTGAATGGAAGGAACGTGAACGATGACCGCGATCGATGACTATATAAAAGACGTATTTGGAAGCGATGCGAACGTCGTGCAGGTCAGCGAACTGGGTCTTCCGACCGAGGAGCTCAAAGGCTTTGGTTATGGACGGCCCTATCAGATCACGTTTTCGCTCGACGGCGTGCTCAAATCCGTGGTGCTTTCGTCGATGCGACGTGAGGGCGGCTTTGGTCACGATCACTTCTCCGACCGCGCCCAGATACTCATCTGGCAGCACGCCACCTTTGGCTCACTCCCGCGGCACGTGCGGGCGTTCGATGTCGGCTACTTCACCCGTGACGGAAGCATGCGATCTGCCCGCGACGCCGATGAGTACTTCATCCTGATGGATCTGGTCACGGGTACCGAGTACTTCCACGATCTCAATACCGTTAGGGACTCGGACACGCTGACCGATCTCGATGTGGCCCGTGCCGAAGCGCTCTCAAATTACCTCGTCGCTATACACGGGGTGAAACGCGATGAACCTGTTATCTACACGCGCCGCATACGCGAGCTCATAGGGCACGGCGAGCTCATTATGGGCCTGATCGACAGCTACCCGAATAGCTTCGACGCATTTTCGCAAGATGATTTCCGTTTACTCGAAAAGCGCTGCATTGATTGGCGATATGCGCTAAAAGACCGCGCGCACCGGCTTTGCGTGGTCCACGGCGATTATCACCCGTGGAACATCATGTTCAGAGACGGCACTGATTTTACCGTTCTCGATAGGAGCCGTGGAGAGTTCGGAGAAGCAGCCGATGACGTGACGTCGCTGAGCGTGAACTATCTCTTTTATTCAATACAGAAGTACGGGAAGTTGGCAAGAGAGTTCAAGACGCTGTTTGACTCGTTCATGCGAAACTACCTGCAGGAGACGCAAGATCACGAACTCCTTGAAGTTATACAACCATTCTATGCTTTCAGAGGGCTTGTTGTGGCAAGCCCCATTTGGTATCCGAACATCGATCAGCAGGTGCGACAGAGGCTGTTCAACTTCGTGCGAAACGTGCTTGAAGTCGAAACGTTCGACTACCGGAACGTCAATGCACTCCTGAAGGATTGACCCCGGGGGACCCCTGATGATGGCCTGGGCTATCTGGATTACCGGACTTCCCGGAAGCGGCAAAACTTCTATCGCACGAGAAGTTGCTGAAAGGCTCAAGGAAGAAAGGCTGAAAACACTGCAACTTGACGAGATTAGGACTATCGTCACTCCCCAGCCAACGTATTCAGAGCAGGAACGCGATATCGTCTACGCGTTTCTCGCGTACACGGCGAAGGTACTTACCGAGTGCGGGGTGAACGTTATCATTGACGCGACGGCAAACCGAAAACGCTATCGCGATCTCGCCCGTAGACTCTTACCCCGCTTCGCCGAAGTTTATGTCAGCTGTTCGCTTGATACGTGCGTGCAGCGCGAGGCACATCGGGTGACAGAGTTCACACCATCGGGCATTTATGAGAAATCACACACGAGAGGGGCTGCCGTGCCTGGGGTGAATGTAGCATTCGAAACGACCGAAGACCCGGAATTGACCGTAGACAGCGAGCGCGTTACGCCGATCGAGGCAGCCGAAGTCATCGTGCAGGAGATAAGGCGACTTTTTGATGGAACTTGATAGCATTGTGGCAATGGCTACGCGGGCAATGGAGTCCGTGCTTGCGTTCGTCAAAACGGAGACAGAGTTCTCCGCGATAACAAAGCATAAAGAGCACGACGTGACGCGGAGGTTCGATCTCGTTGCTGAGCAAACGCTGCAAGAAGAGCTGCTCGCCAGAGAGATCAGCGCGCGGATTGTCTCAGAAGAGTGGGGCGACCGTACCATTGGAGAAGACCCGCAGTGCACGTTCATCTTCGATCCGGTCGACGGATCCACCAACGTCGCTATCGGTTTTCCGTACTTCTGCTCGTCGCTCGCCTACGCACCAAAAACCGACGACGTCACCTTGAGTGATATCACTATGGGCGCAGTAGTCACAAACTCCTTAGACGCATATGCCGCCAAACGAGGCGACGGCGCGCTCTTCAACGCGACGCCGCTCGTGACGAAAAAAAGCCCTAGGCCTAGGAAGCCCGTGGTCGCTGGATACGCTTATGGAGTAGCGCGCATTCCACGTGGACTCATCGAGCTCGAAAAGCGCTGCATCGTGCGGATTTTCGGAAGCATTGCCTACGACCTGTGTCAGGTCGCCTCGGGAACGCTCGACGCAGTGGTTGATACCCGGGATCGCCTGAGCAGTTACGACATTGCCGCCGCGCAGCTCATCGTGCGCGAATCGCACGGATTCGTCACGGCGGGTGATGGTAGCCCACTAGATGCCCCAGTCACCGCCACTAATCTATCCCTCGTTTGTTCCATAGACCCAACGCTACACGATACAATCGTGGAGACGTTGCGTCAATTCTCAAAGGATGGACTGCTCGGACCCCACAACGACACATCTTGATTGGTCAAGCCTGCTGCCTTTAGTTTTGTCAAACTGAAGCCAACCAAGATTTCCTGGCGCCCACGACTGCCCTGTCGCTGCCGCAAACCTCGAGCTTTACGCTTACTCCGGGAGAAGAACAGCCGTTCTCTCTGCTACAAAAACTAGGGCCTGGGGGGGAAAAGCAGGTTTGAACTTCTGAGGTCAGGTTCCGTTTCCCCCCAGACTAAAGGGCCTGTAAAAAATCGATACTGTGTTGACTTACTAGAATATAAACCTGACTTGAAACAAGAGTCTTTACGTGGCGTCGCAGTTAAAGAAGTCACTGTCTGGCGGTTCGCGGCTGCTCCGGCGATTTGCTGCACAGCGCCCTGAACCAAAAACACGCCAGTAGCTCTAAGTGCTCGATAATTACGTCTTTTCGTAACACGCCCACATCTTGAAAAAATCGGTCCTGGTCATTTTCAGCTCGTGAATGATGGCGTGCAGCAACCCCTTTGGAAGCTGGCGATGAGCGTGTATCGGTATCGTAGTTGCCTGGCCGGCCTCCGAAACTAGCCGAACGTGTGAACCGCGCTTACGAGTGACACGATAACCTAAGGACTCCAGGAACTTGACGAGTTCGCCGCCGCTCATTAACGGAAACTTCTCGCTGTGTGCCGCGGCGGCGCCCGTTTGCTCGCAGCTCGGGATCAGCTTCAGTTCTGTCCCTCCTCCTCAAGCTCTTGCTCGCACAGCTGAATACACTCCTTGATGTTATCCAATGCCTCTTCGAGAGTTGTGCCGTATGAGTGACAACCTTTTAAGGTCGGACACGTTGCGATGTAGTAACCGGCATCATCTCTCCTGATAACGATCTGACATTCCTCCACGAACTAACCCCTAAGAGGGCTTCTCGTGCACGTATAATAATGCTTGCACCGGTGATGGATGTTCTCGCGAAAGCAGATGAGGAGGACTCCGATCCCATCGAAGCGAGACTTGATAAGACAGGTAGTAGAGAGCTTCGCCACGAGTGTGCTGTTGAGGCTGGCGGTGCGGCAACAAAGGCTTAAGTTTGCAGACACTCCTTTCTGAATAGGTCAGCTGACCGTGTTTTGGCACGTTTCGCAACCTGAAGGGGATACGCTGTTGTGTTGATTGAAGGGCACGACGATCAGAAGCTCAGGCGAGTCGGTGCGCGGATTAAGTCTCGCGTAGATCAAGCGAGCAACGCTGCTGACGGAGCGAGGGGGGGTTCTTCTCAGTTCATTCCCGCACTTTTCTACCCCGCAGGCAACAGCGACTACGCGCAAGCACTTACGCTCAAGCGAGCTTTAATCGAAAAGCACGACGGAAAATCGCTCGAAGAGGTGACCCCTGGGACCGAACTCGTCACTGAGCGCGGGACGTGTTACCGCGTACAGACGGAAGCGAGGGTAGGCATACATACGATACCTCCAAAACAAGCCAAAGAGAGGCTATTATCAGATTTCAAGCTCCTCCCCGGTATTAGAGAGACGACCGAGCACGCGTTGAAGGAGCGTGGCTACCGTAGCATCGCTGATCTCGTCGAGCACGACCGCTTTGGGGCCCAGGCGCTCCACTTCTTAGAGCTTGTCGAAACGCGCAACTCGGGTGAATTAATCGAATGGGTTGGAAGAAGGTTTCCGAGATCCTATCCGCTCGCGCTGCAGACCTCAGGCTTTTATACGCCAGACCAGTTGCTTTTTGTGGATGTCGAGAGTCTTGGCCTCTTCGCAAGCCCGATCATAATCATAGGCGTTGCTGCGGCGGTCGACGAGACCCTAACCGTCAGCCAGTACGTTGCGCGGAACGTGGGCGAAGAGCCGGCGGCACTAGCAGCGCTGCTTTCCCACGTTAACGCAAGCACCGCTCTTGTAACGTTCAACGGGAGAGCTTTTGACGTTCCTTTCCTTGAGCAACGCTTCGCTTACTACCGGATCCACGGCAATCTGCAGCGGGCTCACTTCGACATGCTCCAGTTCGCGCGACGAAGGTGGCGAGGGCTAACTCCTGACTTCAAGCTGACCTCATTGGAAAAACACGTCATAGGCGCTCGTCACTCAGATATTCCTAGCGCGTTGGTACCGGAATTCTATGAGACCTATCTGCGCACAAAGAACGCCGGGCCGTTACTCGCCATTATCGACCACAACAGACATGATCTAATCGCGCTAGCACACATTTTCTCCAAGATTTGTGAGGGCTAATCATATCTGTCGAGAACGTTCTGCGAATCCTACAAAGCGACCCAATGTTCAGTCGCAAGGTTGCGCACACCGAAGTGTTGTCTGCCCGAGATCCGATCTTCGCTCGAACGGCCGACGAGATTGCACCAAGCGTGCAGGCCTACTTGCGCAAAAAGGGCATTCGATTGTACCGTCACCAGATCGAAGCGCGCGCCGCGCTGCGCGAAGGCAAGGATATAGTTATCGCAACTCCCACCGCTTCCGGCAAGACGCTCGCATTCAACGTACCCATTTTTGAGAAGCTCGACCGCGAGCATAACGCGACTGCGCTCTACCTCTATCCAACGAAAGCGCTCTCGAACGATCAACTGAAGGCCCTTCAAGAGCTCGAACTGATTAGCGGCGTACGTGTTAATCCAAGCGTTTACGACGGAGACACACCCCCCCATAAGCGGCCAAAGATTCGAACGAGTGCGAGGATCGTGATCAGCAACCCCTATGAACTCCATCACGTCTTGCCGTGGCACTACAAGTGGCAGCGATTCTTGGCGAACTTGAAGTTTATCGTCATTGACGAGGCACACGTGTATCGTGGGGTCTTTGGGTCAAACGTCGCCCTTTTGATACGGCGCCTGCAGCGACTCTGCGCGTATTACGGATCTGAGCCGCAGTTTGTCATCTCCACTGCGACTCTTGCAAATCCGATTGAATTTGGCGAGAAGCTGACCGCAAGAAGCTTCACCCTCATAGCTGACGATGGATCCCCGAGAGAGCGCAAGTATTTCATTCTGTACAACCCGTACGCTGACGGCATCGGGAAACGGTCCGCCCATCAGGAAGCCAAAGACCTATTCCTCCTCTTTATGCGGAACCAGCTGCAGACTCTGTGTTTCGCACCGTCGCGAAAGATGGCAGAACTCATCGCCCTTTGGGCAAAAAATGAGGCTAAGGAATCGACACCGTTGCTCGCCGACCGGATTGCAGCCTATCGGGCCGGCTACTTGCCATCGACACGGCGCCGGATCGAAGAGCGCTTAAGAAGCGGCAGCTTGGCAGGCGTAACGTCGACGAACGCACTCGAGCTCGGCATTGACATCGGTGGCCTAGACGCGGTTATCATGGCAGGGTATCCTGGCACGATCATTTCGACGTGGCAACAAGCGGGGCGAGCGGGCCGCGGGCAGGACGAGTCGCTCGCGACCCTTGTCGGATTTCACGACCCACTCGACCAGTACTTTATGAAGCATCCTAGCGCGTTGTTCGGAGGGCCGCACGAGCACGCCATTATCGATCTATCAAACGAGTACATCACGCTCGGACACGTCTTGTGCGCGGCTGCCGAGCTGCCGCTTCGGCTACCTGACGACGCAGCGTACTTTCCTGGTCTCCTCTCAGAATCGCTTGAGGAGCTGCAGCGACAAGGCCTGGCCGAGGACACTTCAAATGGGTGGGTGTACTCGGGCAGGGGCAGGGCCACCGAGGCGGTTCCCCTAAACGCGCTTTCCTCTCAGATATTCAAAGTGCTCTGCGAGGGGCGGCTCCTCGAAACGCTCGACAAGACTCGCGCATACCGAGAGGCTCACTCGGGGGCGGTGCTGCTTCACGAAGGTGAGACCTACGTCGTCGAACAGCTCGATTTGACCAACCGCATCGTTTCTGTGAGCAAGAAAAACGTGGATTACCACACAGAACCGATGAAAACCGTTGATCTTCGGATCGTCAAAGAACTCGAAAAAAGGGCTCACGGTGCGCTCGTGGTGTCATTCGGCATCGTCGAAGTCGTTGAGCAGTACGTTGGATACAAGACGCTCCGCTACGATCAAGTCGTGGGAATCGAGAGCCTTGATTTGCCGCCGCTCCGCTTCACCACGATGGCGCTGTGGTTCATGGTCCCGGATGAGGCCGTCACGCACGTGGCAAATGAGCAGCTTGACATCGGCGGCGGTCTGCACGGCGCCGAGCACGCGCTGATCGCTATGATGCCGCTGCACGTTATGTGCGACAGGTGGGACATCGGTGGCGTTTCGACCACGTGCCACCCAGATACCGCTGCTCCGACGATCTTCATCTACGACGGTTTTGAGGGGGGGATCGGCCTGGCGGAAAAAGCCGCAGAGCTAATTGCTGAAATTCTCACCGTCACCCGTGAGCTTGTCGCAGAGTGCTCCTGTGACGTCGGATGCCCGGCGTGTATCTACTCCCCGAAATGCGGAAATGATAACAAGCCGCTCGACAAGCAGGCCGCAATCGTCGTGCTAGAACAGCTTGCGAATATGGCGTCCGCAACCTCTAACAGATAAGACGCAGTCCGAACTGCCCCCTGGCGTTCGACTCAAAGCAGCTCTTGGTGGTCTTGCTGATTGCGTTTCGGCTCACCACGTATTACGGTTCACCTTCTGATCGCTAGCTCAGTTCAGATAAGAAGGCACCTGATCGCTTTACGCACTCGTTGTGGCAAGCAGTGCGTGCTAACAAACAGTTAATACGATACAAAACAGACCGAGTGCATTGACTTATCGTAGGGATGTGCTGAAATCGTGCCATTCGAGGTTATTCCTGCCATTGATATTAAGAATGGTCGCTGTGTCCAGCTTGTCGGAGGGGTTCCTGATGATGTCCTCGTTTCGCTTGACGACCCGGTTGCTGTCGCAGAACACTGGATCAATAGTGGCGCTGACCGCCTTCACATCATCGATCTTGATGGCGCATTCGGGAAACCGCGGAACCTGAAGCTTATTTATAAGCTAGCAAAACTCGACGCGTTTATCGAGGTTGGCGGCGGGATTCGCGCCTATGAAGACGTCGCTGATTTGCTTCAGATCGGCGCAAACAGGGTGATTCTGGGCACCGCTGCTGTACGAGATCCGACCATTGTCCACAGCATGAGTGGTGAGTTTGGCAGCGAATCCATTATGGTGGCCGTCGACGCGCGGGGCGGTGAGGTGGTCATTGAGGGCTGGACCCGAAGCTCCGGCTTGAGGCCACAGGAGCTCGGCCTGCTCTTTCAAGAGCTAGGCGCAGGTTCACTGCTCTTTACGGACGTGGAAACGGAGGGGAGGATGAGTGGGGTACGTAGCGACGTCATCCGCGCTCTCGTGGAATACGTAGACATCCCAGTCATCGCGTCTGGCGGCATCGGCGTTCTGGATGATATTAGAGCGGTTGCTCAGACGGGCGCAGCCGGCGTTGTGATCGGCTCTGCAATATACACCGGCAAGTTCACGCTCAACGAAGCGTTTAACATAGTGAGCGACTTCTAGGGTATATGATGAATATGCGCACGGCTGACGTCGCGAGAAAGACTAGAGAGACCAAAATTGACCTTCATCTTAATCTCGATGATGCTTCCGAAAGAGCCATTGACACCGGCGTGCCGTTTTTTACGCACGTGGTCGAGGCGTTATCTTTGCACGGCGGCATAGGGATACGCCTTACTGTGCTAAGCGACGGCAATCCCCATCACGTCGTTGAGGATGCCGGCATCGCGCTCGGGATGGCACTTAAAAAGGTGATCGCAGATGCGCCTGAGATACGACGCTTCGGGAGCGCTTCCATTCCTATGGACGATTCGCTTGCCACCATCGCCGTTGACGCAGCCGGGCGGAGCTATGTCGTGTTTAATACCACAATCGCCTCCGGAGTTGACGGAGTCGACGCCAGCTTGGTCAAGCACTTCATCCAATCGCTTGCCTCGCACGCCATGCTAACGATCCACGTGAACGCCTACGGCACGGATGATCATCACACGATCGAGGCCATATTCAAAGCGCTGGGCGTCGCACTGAGTGATGCGCTACAGCCCAGAGAGGGTGTCCGAAGCACAAAGGGCGTGCTATAGACTTTTCAACCTGCGCTTGGCAATCGTTTTCTAGCGTAAGGTTCAACGGCCCTGATCGGTCGGCCGTTCTTACGATACCCCAAAGCATCAGCTCTTCTGTACCCTGAGAGCCGTACAATGAGCATACCACTCTCTCCAGTCCTCTGGTACTTCCCAGAACGGGCACTCAAACATCGGAGACGTCCATTGCTTCAGACGCGCGCAGCGGTAGTTCCCCGTCGCGGAGGCATCGAACTTAGCCTGATGGTGACACAGCGAGCAGCGGCGAAGCGGGATAGAGCCAATGTCAAAGAGCGCCCAATCAATATCGTCCATTTGACCCCTCTGCGGTTCGAAAGCCAAGGCCAAACCTAGACACGAGTGCCGGACCCTGCGCACTAAGAATCTCATTCGATCCTGCAGCTCATAACGACGCATTGCGCTATAGTTTTTGTGCCGCTCCAGAACACGCACTCTCTGCCGTTGCTGACCAACTGAACAAAGATCTGCTTACCCTTCCCAACTCTGCGTTTGCGCCAGGCGCCAGAGTCGCACTCCTCGCCACGCTGGGCACTGCTTCATTGCAGATCAGGCTCGGCCAGTATAGCAGCGCGGCTGCCACCCTAAATAGCGCTTTCCTCAAGCGGATGGACGGATATGCCAAGTCCGGGGCGCCCGACAACGACGACTCTGTAAAGACCGACCAGGCCCAGTACCAGATGCATTACCTGGCATATATTACAGTCAAAGACTGCCAGTGGCTATCGGGTGGTCAGGATGTATCACTAGCAAGTGCCCCGCCCCAACCGTAGTGCTGTTGGGCTATCGACGCAGGTAGGGGGCCCCCCTCGCGCAATGTCGTGCCGACGCGACCCAAAGGGATAAATCAAACCGTCACGTAGTGCGGCTTATGCAGCAGGCGCTGATTGAAAAGCTTGAAGCTTTTGGCCTCAGCGCGAAAGAGGCTCACCTGTACGCATTGCTGCTGAAGTACGGTCCGAAAACGACGGGCGAGCTGGCCAAGCTGCTGCACAGCTATCGCGTCGACGTGTACCGGATCCTAGAAACGCTTGCTGAAAAAGGGATGGTCGAAGAGTCGGTCGAGAAGCCGACAAAATACGCGGCGGTTCCAATCGAGGCGGCGCTCGAGGCCGCTATGATGCGCCACGCGTATGAGCTTCGCTGGATGGAAGAGAATCGCGATGAAGTGTCAAAGCTCGCACACGAGTACTTGTCCAGTGACGCCCTCGCGAACGCCCTTTACACGTTTAAAGTGATTAAGGGCCGTTCTAGCACGCTCGCCTCCATGGAGCAGCTTGTTAAGGCCGCCGAAGAACGCGTCTCATTCATTTCGTCACTCGGCGGCATTCCAATACTCTCTTTAAGCGGGCTTCTTGAGTGTTTTATCGACGCGACAACTAGAGGCGTTCGCGTGCGGTACATCACCGAAATCCTGCAGCGTAACATCGATTCGGTCCGGGAGGCGCTTACAGGGGGCATCGAGGTCCGCCACCACGACGACTACGCAGGGATGCGTTTTCTCGTCGCCGACGGCCACGAAAGTCTGACGACCATAACGTTTGATACGCTCCGCCACGGAAAAGACGCAGCTGATACCGCGTTCTGGACGAATAGCCCGGAATATGCACAATATCTCGAGGCCAGCTTCGAGCTTCTGTGGGATAACTCCGTCGACGCCATGCAGCGCATTGACCACGTGCTCGCGGATACCCAGAGGGCGCAGCCAAACGCAGCCAAGAATAGCCCTTAGCTCGCGTGTGCGCCGATACGTCAAGTTCGAAGCGTTTTTATAGCTACACGTTTCACTATGCGTCCGGGGCTGAGCCGACCGTTTTTGCGATGTGATTCTCATGAAGAGAGAGCGCGTACGTTGGTGTATACCTATTTTCATAGTCGCCGCGCTTGTCGCTGCCTTTGTTGCCGCACCGATCGCCGCGACGACCATGGTTTCTGTTGACAAGAAGCAGGTCAATGCCGGAGGCGCGGTGATCGTGCAGTCCAATCTCGGCAAGCCAGGCGATACGGCAAAGATCGAGTACTACTATGACGCGAATAAAAACGGCATCGACGATGATGGAAGTGTGTGGACGTCCATCGCAGTTGTCAAAGACGGCGGCACGAACAACATGATCCAAGGCACGAGCGGTGCAATCGAGTACCGCTGGGTCCCGCCGGACAACCTCACGACAGGCCAGTACCTGATTCGGGTGACCGATTCAGACAACTCCACCCCCAAGGTCGCCCCCGTCACTATCACCAATCCGGCGACCCCGCAGATTTCGTTCCTGGTGGACGGCAAGGCCACTACTCGCATCAGCCCCGCCGGATTCGTTCAGGTTCAGGCAGACGTCCTCAACAACTGCGCGCTTTGTCATAGTGGCGACCCGTCGACGTGGAGTGCCTCGAACGCCAGTTTCGATCAGCAGAAGATGAAAACGCACGTAACGGCGGACTTGAGTGGCCTCACCGACAATCCAAACGACACCGCGGTACCTGCTGAGATGCTGCTCGGACACGGCCTCGTCGGTTGGAATGTGCAGCTCTCGCCAAACTTGCCCGAGGGCGCCGTCGGCCAGGTCTACATCCAAGTGACCCAGGCGAATTTAACCATATCGAGTCACAACGCGACCCAAGGCAATAATGCCACGAGCAATGCCACCCAAGCGACGAACATTTTGAACGAAACGAACGCCACGAAGAGCAACACCACGCTAACCATTACTGCAATCTCTGCGCCCTCCTACCAAAACGGCACCGTCGCGGTCAATGTTACGGTGCTGAACCGAGGCGCCGACACCGCAAGCTCCACATACCTCGTCTTCCAAGACCTGCCAAAAGACATCAGCGTCGACAACGGAGGCGCCTCTGATATCGCATCCAATTCAACAGCGGTCTTCTTGGTGAATATCACCGCCGCGAGTGGCGCTTCAGGCAACTACGACCTTAACTTCCACGCGACCAGCGGAAACCTGACGAGCGAAAATCGAACGATTCCCATCCAAATCGGCAACCCGACCGTCGCTGCAGCCAAGAGCGGAAGCCTGATACCCGGCTTCGAGGTCGCCTTCGCTGTCGTCGGACTGGTAATCGTCGCGTACGTCATGAGCAGAAGGCGGTAGTCCGTCGCAGTCCACCAAAGGTGCGTATATATACATCCCTGTGCTATCGTTTAGTATGCAAGCCGGCCAAGTCTCTGACGACCTCGAAGCCGTCATTATGGCGGTAAACGAAACCCCTGAGTACCGAGAGCAGATTATAGACGGGTTCATCGACCAGATGCTGCGCGGCCGAAAACGCCGATTTGCGCTTTGGCGCACGACGTCAATTCTTCTCGCTGTCGGCATTGTTGGTACGCTGTTTATCGACCGACTCATTTCGTTCCCGTTAAGTCTCTTTGCTCTTGCCTTCCTATGGATCACGATCGTTGCCACCTGGGCGACCACCCGGATGGTCGCTATCCTCGAGCGTCACGTCGCGCGCTTCGCGTTGTTGTGGCTCCTCACTCGGGCGGCTTTGCGGCGAGGTGTATCGGAAGGCATCCTTACGTTGCTGACGCTCTCTGGTGCAAAAACATGGCTTAAGCGATTCGTCAGCCAGTATTTGGACTGAACTCGTGTTGGCAGCAGCTGCTTAAGACTGTAAAAAAACGAGCGTCCTCCACGAATCTACTAACCGTCGGCGGGTGTGGCCATCCTAAAACAGCGGGACGGTCGTTGGAGTTGAACAGCGGCGCAGGGCTACCGTCGTACGGCCTCGTCGACGTCGTAACCCTCGTGCACCACGCGCGCAATCTTTCTCACTAAGCTGGTCGGATCCTTCGCCTGAAATATGTTCCTGCCTATCGCGACGCCACGCCCCCCTGCGTCGATCGAATCTCTCACCATCTGCAGCAGCTCGAGCTCAGTGTCCATTTGCGGGCCACCTGCGACCACGACCGGCACGGGGCATCCGGCGATGACTTCCTTGAAGGTGTCGACCTCGCCCGTATAGTTCGTCTTGACGATATCGGCCCCCAGTTCCGCGCCTACGCGCGCGGCGAGTTTCACGTGCTCAACGTCGTGTTCATCGTCGACATTCTCGCCTCGCGGGTACATCATCGCAAGCAGAGGCATGCCCCAGTAGTCGCACCGTTCCGAAATATGTCCAAGTGTGGCGAGCATTTCAGATTCATTCTGCGCCCCAACGTTCACGTGAACGCTGACAGCGTCCGCGCCAAATTTGATGGCCTCTTCAACGGTCTTTACAAGCACCTTGCGATTTGGATCGGGAGCAAGCGAGGTGCTTGCTGAGAGATGCATTATCAGCCCGACGTCACGACCATAGCCTCGGTGACCGTGTTTTGCCAGGCCGATATGCCCAAGCACGGCATTGGCCCCGCCCTCGGCGACCCTGTTGACGGCGATGCGGAGATCTTCAAGGCCTCTGATGGGGCCTACGCTGACGCCGTGGTCCATCGGCACGATGATGGTATTGCTCGTGTCGCGGTTAAAAATACGCTCAAGGCGAACTGACTTACCGATCCACATATAGGCGAGATTACAGCGCGGGGGTTATAAGCTTATGTGCCGCTTTTCAAACCGGCTGCGTTGCTACCGAAGATCAAACTCGACGCAGCGCAAGCGGCCGCTTGAGCGCTTGAGCTATTATCCAAAGACGAGGTACCGCTCGCTCCGAGTTATTTCGCCACGCTCTCGGCGAGGCTTCATTGACGTCGTGCGCTTTAAAACGCATGGGGATCATAGATGCTACTCGCCCATATTCCGCGCTGCTTTCAATGCGCTCACCGGTGCCCGAACTCAAGGACCACGTGCGAAGCGTTTCCTAAGGGGATTCCTGCGGATATCCGCTACGGTAAACACGATCATCGCGACCCTTATCCCGGAGATGGCGGAATACGGTTCGAGAAGTGCGCGACACCGGCATGCACTCGATCTTGCACCTAAGCAAGTCATCACGTTAGTGCCCCCGATTGCACAACGCGCTCGCGCGACGCTAGGAAGCAGCCGATCTACGCCAAAGCTCGCAGCGCGACCACAATACCGAGATTTCGAGACGCGAGAAGCGTTTGGCTGAAGGATTCGGCTAGCAGAGTGTATTAACATTTTTCCCTTACGAAGTTATTTTAGCTTTGGAATGAATCATAAATGCATAACAGAGGAGAGGTTATGACACGGCACCTGGACGACTTGCGATGCAAGCAAGACCAGTTTATCCATACGCTCTATTCAGTGACGCAGGGCGACACCTGCACCTGCGGGGACGTTCGTACGATCAGACGAAAACTGGGTTTCGATCACCACACGTGCGTGTCTGTAGTCAGCTATTTTATGAACAAGGGAATTATCGAGCAGCGCCACGAATCCCTTTCTCACCTCGTGAAGTTGACTTCAAAGGGCATTGACTTTGTAGAGGTAACGTTTTCTGCCGTCACCCACGTGTTTGAAACGAAGTTGAACGATTGCGCCGATGGCGCTGCGTGTGTGTTTGAAGCGCAGAATTCGCCTGCATTTACGAAGTCACGAAGAAAAACCGCCTAAACTCGGTTCCACGATTGAAGCGAACGCGTGAACTCACAAGCACCACGGACCGCTAGGCTTCAAGAGTTACGAGTATCAGCGGACGACCGAAGCAAAGGCCGTTGCAAGTACTCTGAGTGACTCTTGCTGATGAGCCTGACGGCGAAAGTAGCATTCACTGCGGCGCGACGCACATGATGCCATCCAAGCGCACGCAAATGACGGGTGGAGGAACAAAAATATGGATGCATTAGAAGCTATTCTGACGCGAAGAAGTGTTCGACGATACACAGACGAGCAAATTGATGCCGAGACGACACAAAAGCTCCTTGAGGCGGCGATGAATGCGCCTTCAGCGGCGAACGAGCAGCCCTGGGAGTTCGTTGTTATCAGGGACCGGGAAAGGCTCGATGCTATTCCGACGTTTAGCCCGTTTGCGAGCATGGTGAAGAACGCGCCCCTTGGAATACTCGTCTGCGCTGATACGAGGAACGTCATCGTTCCGGAATTCTGGGTGCAAGACTGTTCAGCGGCGACGCAGAACCTGCTTCTTGCTGCTCGCGCGCTTGGATTGGGAGCCGTATGGACCGGCGTCTATCCGATGGACGGGCACGTGGCAGGATTTACCAAGCACTGCCAGCTCCCCGAAGGGGTGATTCCGCTGGCATTTGTGGTGGTCGGCCATCCGGCAGAAGAGTCGCCAGCACAAAACAGGTTCAGCGAGCACAGGGTCCACTCAAACGTATGGTGATGTCACGTCGACCGGAGCACACCGCTCCGCGAAGGCGCTGCCACCGGATTGTAAACCGCGCGTTTGCTCGCTACGTTCGTGAATCAGACTTGTCCTGAAAGCCGCCCGTCCGCACCGCACTTTCGTTGTGAAATGCTTAAGTACCATTATATCTTAATATATATCTAAAGACATCTAGTTACGATACCCTTTGCACACTGTCATCAACGGAGCGCTATGGACGAATATTTAATCAAATTTCTTGAAAACGCTGAGACGCTGTCGGATATCTTCGAAGTGGTCAAGGCAACCGTCGAGAAGTCAACGGGCATGAGCAGAGGCGGCATAATGCTCGGCTTGGCCAACCTCGGCAACCAACCAAACGGCTTCTTCGGCGCATTCTACCCGGTCGGCTCGAACATCATCGTCATGAACCAGGTGCCGCTGCAGCGGCTCAAGGAGACTGACCCCACGCTGTGGAAGCCCTACGTGTTTCACGTGCAGCTCCACGAGTACCTGCACTCGTTGGGCTACCTGAGCGAGCGCGTCGTCCGACAGCGCGTCCACGCGATTACGAAGAACGCCTTCGGTGACGAGCACCCCGCGACCCTTCTCGCGGCAAATACCGAGCGGTTCATCCCGCACCTCGCGTACCCGAACGTCTCGTACCAACCGAAGGATCTCAAAATCAAGCTCGTAGAAGATTTTGATCGGTCGAGCGCGAGTTACTTTGCGTAGTCTGATTTCCATGTGAGCGTCGCTTAGGCTTTTTTTTCAGAAACGGCGCAGAGATTCTCTTTTGCGCGCGCTACCGCACCTTCCCGCGCGCCAGCGACGCAAAGATGCCGAAGAAGCAGAGCACCGTGAAGAGCAAAAACGCGAGTTGATTGCTCTGGAGGAACAGCTGCGACGAGCTCGGCGTAATCACTTCCTGCCCGATGATCAGCGCGAAGATCAGTTCAACGAGAGCCACGCTCACGACTTGCCCAATCGTGCGCATGGTCGCGACCGTTCCTGATGCGAGGCCATAGAAGCGGCTTTCAACAGAGCTCATAACGGCGTTCGTGTTCGGCGACGAGAATAGTCCAAACCCGAATCCGAGAATGGCCAAACTCGCGATGACCAGCGGTATGGGCGTCGTTGCCGTCAAAAAAATGAAAGGAGCGAGACCGACCGTGGTCATTCCCATGCCGATCGAGGCGACGACCCGCGGTTCCACCCTGTCCGAGAGCCGTCCCGCCACCGGCGACACGGCAGCCTGCACGATGGGCTGTGCTACTAGAATGACACCCGCTATTTCAGGGCTGAATCCCCGCACGCTCTGCAAGTAGATGCTCAGCAACAGGGTTACGGCAAACGTCGCGCTGTAGCTGATCAGCGCGGCCACGTTTGAAAAGGCGAACGCCCGGTTCCTGATTAGCAGATTGACATTGAACACGGGAAATTGCACCCGCATCTCCCAGACAACAAACAACGTGGCCGCAACGACCCCAAAGACGATGAGCCCGAGGCTGCTCAACGCGGGAATCTGCGTAAGACCGAACACCAATGAGAACAGGGCGATCCCATAGACGACCGACCCGACGAGGTCGAAGCGTTCGCCCCGCGCGTCGGCCCACTCCACCTTAAGCTTGCGAACGCTCACGAGGGCAATGAAGATCCCCAGCGGGATATTGATGTAAAAGATGCTTCGCCACCCGACGTACTGTGTCATGAGACCGCCGAGGAACGGGCCGACCGATAGACCGATATAGACGGCGGCAACGCTTATGCCGATCGCTTTCCCCTTCTCGCCCGCTGGATACGCTGACGTGAGGATGGCAACGCCCGTGCCGGTTATCATAGCCGCCGCGAAGCCTTGGAACGCGCGAAATGCGATAACCGACGTGCTTGAAAATGAGAGCGAGATGAGAAATGACGCAACGGCAAAGAGGATCGCCCCGTAGGTAAAGACGCGCTTTTGGCCATAAATATCGGCGAACTTGCCGAACGGAACGAGAAAAATCGCCAGGGTGAGGAGGTACGCGGTCGCGACCCAGGCGAGTGTGACGCCGTCCATCGCGAACTCGCCTGCGATCGACGGAAGCGCGATATTCACGGCTGACACGTCAAAGGGCGTGAGGAAGGAGGCAAGCGCGACGACGATCAGCACGAGCGTTCGATCCGCGACGGCGAGCGTTTGTGTATCGGTATCTCCAGGGGGCCCCAAACCGTCCACCTTCCCATTGCCGTGAAACGACACAGTCAAGCGTTCCCGACTCGAGCGCCGCGCGGCGTAAGCCGCACGCGCGTGTGTCGTTGGTCTACCGTGCGTTTGAGTAACGTAACTCCTCACTTTTTGCCTTTTCGGCGTGTCAACGCGCCGACTCGACGCTTCTCAAGCACAACGGTTTTAACAAGGGCGCCCCAATCCCTCTTAGATCACTGCGACCTAACGCGCGATGAGAGGTGGCTGTTGTGCCTGCACCGAACGTTGACGAGATGAAGGATCAAAAAGACGTCAAGGGACTGATCATCGCGCTCAAGGATGAGGACGCGACGGTTCGCTATCGGGCGGCACAGGCCCTTGACGAGCTAAGAGATTTGAGGGCCGTATGGCCGCTCACGAACGCGCTCCGTGATGAGGCGCTGACTGTTCGCGCGCGGGCGGCAGAGGCGCTAGGCCGGTTAGGCGATGGCCGCGCGGTTGAACCGCTCGTTCGAGCGCTCGCCGACGCCGGTGCAAACGTTCGCTACGCGGCGGCGGGCGCCCTCGGAGCGCTCGGCGTTCGGGTGGGGGTCGAACCGCTTATTCGGGTGCTGCGCGACGACGCCGATAACGTCGTCCGCACGCAGGCCGCCCGAGCCCTCGGAGCGTTGGGGGACAGCAGGGCGGTCGAACCGCTTATCGATGCGTTGGCCGACGCGCACGACGACGTGAGCGAGGCGGCTTCAGACGCCCTCGCGGCGCTGCTCGGTCAACGAGCAGAACAAGCGGTGAAGCTCTATCGCGCCGAGAGAGACCGCCGACAAGCGGAACTGCGGGGTGAAGTAACGTGGGCACGCACACACAAACAGGAGAGAGCTTTTTGCTCGCGATGGAAGAGAAACGTGACGCTCCTTCGCGGGTTCTATTCGTTCCTCGACGTGTGCGAGGGCAGCGTGAGGGCAAAGAGGCCGTGCGAAAACTATCACTGTCTCTACAATGACGTCATGGTGAGTGGGTTTTGGCTGCGAAACGAAATGGGCATTACGGACGTCACCTCCAAAACAGAAGCGGATGGTATAATGCAGGCGCAGGGAGCAGTCGATTATACGCACCCATAATAGCCCGGGCTGTGGGCAGTGTCAGTTTGGGCTGCTTGTTAGATGTTTAGCTATCGGCGAACGCAATGAAGGGCAAGAAGGTAATCGTCACCGGCGGACTAGGCTTCATTGGTTCCCACTTAGTGGAAGCCCTTGTCGAAAAAAACGACGTAATCGTAATCGACAACCGGTCAACCGGGAAGTTGGAGAATATCGATCACTTGGGTGATGCACGCCCGGACGTGATCGAAGGAGAGGTTGCGGCGCTCAATTTGCCAGAAATCTTCGACGGTTATGATTACGTTTTTCATCTTGCAGCGCTTCCCAGCGTTCAGCGCAGCATCGATGACCCGCTGATGTCGAACCAGTCCAACGCCACCGGGACCTTGAAGGTTTTGATCGCGGCAAAAGAATCGGGTGTACAAAAGGTAGTCTTTGCCTCGTCGTCATCCGTGTATGGCGAACCGAGGAGCTCCCGAAACGGGAGGACATGTGTCTCGCACCAAAATCGCCTTACGCGGTGACGAAAGCGACCGGTGAGGAGACTTAAAGTGGGTGATCCGCGTACTGCGGCCCATGTCCTAAGTGCACCAACGCACGGTGCTAGGCCGCAGGAACGAGGGCCTTGGCGGCGCACAAAGAAGCGCTTTAAGTACGGGAAGGGCTAATTAATAAAGGTTTAACCCATTCGAAGCACAAAGGGAGGAGGTGAGGCTGCTATGGCCACGTATATATGGCGCGGCCCGTGGACCACAAAAGGAATGGAGAAGATCAATGACCTGCCTCAACGGTACGAGATGACTCAAAATGCGTTCAAATCGGCGGGGGCAGAGTTGAAAGACCTCTACATCACCATGGGCACCGACGACTGGACAGGAATTGTTGAAGCCCCCAGCGAAGAGACCATGATGAAAGCGCTGCTCACGATCGCCGGGGCGGATTGGCAAAATCGCAAACAATGTCCGCGGTGCATATCGCAAAGGCACTCGGTATTATCAAAGAGCTTAACGAGTGGGCGTGGCGTGAGATTGCTGTTCGCTGCAGAGCAGGATATCGCATAAGAGTTTTCGTAGGCGCGCTGTGAATAGCTTCCAGGGGAAAGAAACTCTTGCTGAGAACGCTGAAACGGGGTAGCATGAGGCGCGCACTTATCATCTTATTCGTGGTTCTTACGTGGATGGGGCCCTACGTCGGCCCAGCGTTGGCGCTACTCGCAAGCATCATGCAGGCATACCGCAGCGTCCCTCTGACAACAACGGCTTAGAGCATGGACGCCGCAGCGATACGAGCCATCGTCGATCGCCACAAGAAATGGCGGCTGGGGCAGCGAGGCGGGAGTAGGGCGGACTTGCGAAACGCCGAATTGCGCGAGGCCGACTTGGGCGGGGTCGATCTCAGCGCGGCCGACCTTCGTAACGCAGATCTTACCGCTGCCGATTTGAGCTTCAGTACGCTGTGCGATGCGAACCTGGCCGGTGCATCTATGGAGCGGACGACGCTTTACGGGGCTAACCTGACGGGCGCCGACCTCTCTCGAGTCACGCTCGAGCGTGCAACGGTAGAGAGAGCGCAGCTCAATCGCGCGAACTTGGCGCACGCAAATCTTAGTAGCTCGAATCTCAAGGGCGCTATTCTCGTGGATGCTGATTTGCACGGCGCCGACGTGCGCTTCGCGGCGGTCTCTGGAGCTGATCTCACCGGCGCGGACCTCAGAGGGGCAAACTTGGCACACGCCGACTTGACGTACGCCTTGCTCTCCGGGGTCAAGCTCGAAGGTGCGACATTTTAACGAGAGTCGTGCGAGATCAGCCAGAGAGTGGTTCAGTTGTCGTTGCGCGTGAGATGCGCGTCACCTAGGGAAGATGATTTATGCGAGCGCCGAAACACATGTAGCGACGCCTATCGTATAACAAACGTCGTATGCGTAGAGAGCTATCGTCCGCTTACCATTCCGTCGAGAATAGGGCTCACGCGCTAATGCGCGCTGTCCATTACTACACGAAAGATACACTAGTCAACACCCTTGTTGTGCAGGCGGCTATCAAAATTATCGTTCTTTTGGGCGCGATACTGGTAAGCTGCGCTACCATCCTTCGGGGTTGTTTTAAAATCCCGTATTCCTAGCAAACTGGGACGGGAGATGGTATCAAAGCATCGCGTACCAGGGATATACCTTTAGCTATCCGAATTCAGCGGCGTTTCCACCGTGTACCCCCTTTTTATCAAGATCTTTAGCTTAAACCAGCCGACGCTCAGGGACCACTGCGCCGTTTTTCCATCAACGCGCTCAAGATCGTCGGGATGCTGCTCGCGCTCATTGGTGCAGATAACAGAGCTCATAGTTCGCGCTTGACGCTCTCCTAACCGGCTTTTTGTGCTGGCGCCCTTTGCCCGGAGTCTCCTCTCGCAAGCCAACACGCACGGATCTGTGCAGCGTGCGGACTGACATGTAAGGCGCAAGACGCTTCACGCTCGGCGCCTCAGTTAGTAAATCGCTCCCGCAACAATCAGTATCGCGAGCGCGATCAGTGGACCGACCCGCTGCGTTAAATCACCGCTCGGTTGAGGGCTCTCTCAGAGGAGAGATTCGCGAGTGCGTCGAGATAATGCAACACACCAGAGACGAGGCCTTGTATCGACGTGTTGAGCACGCTAAAGCAGCCGGTGCTAACGGCGTAATAAGCACTTATTTTGATTCGTCGGAGAATTCCGACTGCATGCACGAGATCGTGGCATACGGAACAGCAGTGGTGATACGCTCGAAACAAACCCCGTTTACCCTTATCAACTACTCCAAAGAAGCCTTTCAACGCCGTGCGTTAAGCGGCCCCGATGGCTCATTCGAAGCTTTCATACGCTTCAAGGAGACCACCGCCAAGACTGCAAGCAGGACTAACAGGATGTCGCGGGCCACGAGGATAGCCACCGCGGTGGCTTGAAAATTCTGCAGCTCAGGGTAATGCAAGGGAAAAATATCGTAGGTGAGTCCACCGATGAGAATAAAAATCGCTAAGATCGGTGTGCGCCATCGGCCGCATATTAGCGGAAAAATGGGTATTAGCCAAACGAAATACTGCGGCGAAAGGATTTTGCTGGTGGCCATCGTGGTCGCTAGTGTCAGTAAGGCATAAGCACCGAGACGGGTGAATTGGCTTTTACCCGGTTTCACCTGTCGGTAGATAAACCAGTAAATTATCAGCAAACTGACCACCATAATGTAGGTTGAGACGTTAGCAAGAACCGTGGCCGTCGGGTTTACGATATTCAACGAACCGAACGAGTACTCTGCTCTAACTGTGGTGAAGCCCAACTTAGCCAGAACGAGTACAATTGCGCTATACGTGCTTTCTATCTGAACTCCTCTCTGGCTATGATAGCTTACCAAATTCAAGATGCTGCCAGATCCCAGAATAATAAAAGGCAGGATCGTGATCACGCAAACGGCGAGAAAGGTGACCGCCCCATCGCGGATTTGTTTGAATTGACGGTTTTTGAAATAGATGAGCAGAAAGATAGGTGCGATCACTATCGGGTATATCTTAATCAATGTGCCCAGGGCTAACACGGCCCAGCTGGCATTATGCTTCCCAAGCCAGAAGAGATAGATAGCTGCGAGCGTCATGACGGCCGGGATGATGTCAAACGTTTGAATGATGATCGGCCCAACCGCCAACACGGCCAGGGTATAAATTGACAGTGCTTTCCAAGGGGCCTCTCGTAACCGACGGGCGATATCAAATATCAGAAGGAGTCCGATAATATCGAAAACCAGGAGTTCGAACTGGAAAATCTTGGTATAGAGCGCATCGGAAGAAGTTATTATTCTGGGTAAACCAAAAAAGATCAGAGACAATGGAGGATATTCGAGGGTAAAATCACGGTACGGCAATAAACCGCTTGCGAGTTTTGAGGCGTCCGCAAGATATATGCCAATATCTGTGTTCGTGGTCAAATAAAGATGAAATAGGAACCCAAAAATAAAACCGTGAATCAGAATAAAAAGCGCGAGAGTGAGCCCCCCCCCAGATACCAGAAAGTTTCTGAAGTGATTGATCGCCCCGTTTAAGCTTGGTGGAGTTTTCATTGTACAATAAGATCGGGCCGGACCTTGCTCAAATACTCAACAACGAAGCCCGTAACAACTGCCTCGCTGACCGCCACGATCAGATTTAATACCAGGATCGGGATCAGGTAGACAAGCCCCCTCCCATCGTGCCCGTGGAAGGCAGGGCCCGCTTTGAATAACGTGCCCAAGAAACCCCGAACGGCGCGCGCTTTGTCTCTATCGAGTCGCTCTTCAGTCGTAATTACGATCTGAGATGTTTCAATCCTCATTAAAGGCCCCTGAACATCAAACAAGTGCAAGAAAATGAGGATCGTATTAAAAGGTTGTTAATTGAGAGGGTCCGAGGCGCTCATGTTCGTTTGTTCACAGTTGCAAGGCGATCCAGAACATGTTCATTTGGATCACCGGCGCGTGGCTGTACTGAGGACCTAGCGGGACGTGCATAAACGATATCCTGGCACGTTATCTGACGGTGAGTCCCCCCTCATATCAAGCAGGCGTGTAGAGACGTACCTGCCCCGGAAGCTCACCCTCTAGGTACCCTAGAAGGTCTGCGAAACATAACTAACTCACTCGGGGACTAGCAGCGTGCTTGCGCCATATAGTATCCCCGCTGCGACCACGAACACACCGACATAGGCAGCAAGTGCTTGGCTCGGGGTGGCAGGACTCAATGTGTTGTTGGCTGCGTAGATGAGGGCTATACCAGCAATCGTAACTATCGCAGCTACAGCAAGCCCTTTGCGCCCCTGTCGAACACGGGCGCCCTTATCCCTCGCTTGCGCCATATGGTATCGGTCTCCTAACGCATACTTGTTCTCACGTCAACGAACGTTTGACTCACCATTTGCTGTGTTCGAGACGCCGAACGAGTCACTACAGAAACCAATAAAAAGAGCATAAGTTTGGAAACAGAATGTGCCTATTTGCTACGATCCTCGTGCCGTGATTGAAACGTTCGCAAATTGCGTAATGCGGTGTATCCCGTTTGCCACGCGCCTACAGAAAGCGCCATCATCATCGGCTTTTGGGAAGTCGCGCCAGTTAATGAGAGAGCAGTCAGGCGCTTTGACAGCACGAACTGCGCTTCATCATGGTCTTTCGGAGCCGCGGGACCAACACCATAACGTGTATCAGTACGGTCACGGCCAACACAAGGACGTGTATCAAGACGATTATGAAACCTAATATCAGCAGCAATTTCATGAGCGCTAGTGTGCCTAACATCGTTCACCTCGCTTAGGACGGTACATCGCTTACCAGGACGCCGCAGCCAGAGATAACGTTTTCCCTCCTTGGCTTTGGACACCTGCCCTTCAGCTTGACCGACGCGGCAAGGCGAGAACAACGTGGGGCATCGTCCGCGAGAGCGCAAAGCGCTCATCAGTCAGCCAAGAGCCGCGTGCTCAAGCGGGTTGGCTGCACGCACACCCTGTCGCCGCACGTGAATAACAATCAGCAAAACAACAGAAGGGGAACGCCCATGGGCAGCGTCTGTTCTTCCTTATCGCCAGCCGTTTATAGGAAAATGCAAAACATGAGGCGATGAACGAAAAAAGTGAGATCGCTATACTGGTCGCTGTCTCCATCGTTTCATCTCTGCTCTTGTACCTCCCCTTTGCGTTAAACGTTCACGCCATTCTGGGGGTACAGCTCCCAGCGACGGGGATTACCGTGATTGAGCGGTACTACGACGGACCGCTCTACGCCGTGGTTTCAAAAACGTTCTACACCCCGAACGCCAATATCTACGGTGCGCTTGGCTTGCCGGCCGCGTACTATGCGGCGCACTTGCCCGGGTACCCGTCCGTAATATGCCTCTTCTCGCTCGTAACTGCTCCGCTCACCGCGATGGTGGTGGCGAACCTTGTGATCTCCGCCGCGGCAGTGGTCACTTTTTACGTGTTCACGACACGATTCAAACTGGTGCACGATCCATTTTCCTCCTCCCTGTTGTTCCTTTTCTTCCCACCGCGTTGGTTCTTGTACCGGAGCGTCGGCGCATCCGAACCGCTCTTCATGCTCGTAAGCTTACTGATGCTCTACGCTTTGAAGAAAGATGCGCCGGGCAAGGCGACGCTCTACGGCGTCGCGGCTTCGCTGACGCGGATATGGGGCGTGCTCAGTTTTTTTGTGCTGGTAGGTTCCTGGCTCTGGAATAAGAAACTGACACCAAAAAGAGTCGTATTAGCCCTCGCGGTCCCTGCATCCTTGTTGCTGCTGTTCACGTTTTACGCGTATTCGCTAGGAAACTTCTTCGCCTACTTTGCGGTGAACAGCGGGTTCCTCCAGATTCCCCTGCTCCTCATCCCCGCAAGCACCGTTCTTCCTGAGAGGAGCAGCGCTTTTGCTGGCGAGTGGTACGTCGTGCTCTTCTTCCTTTATGGCCTCGGTATCGTCAAGCTTTATGAAAAGCGTTTCCGAGAGCTCTTTCTCTACGCGCTCGTTATGTTTCTCCCGCTGCTGTTTGTTTTCCACGAAGACATCAGCCGGTATTTGCTACCTATTGCACCGTTCGCACTCATCATCGGCTTCGACGAGATTATCCCAAAAAAGCGAGTCTATTTCCTTATCCCTCTCGCACTACTCTGCGTGGCGTCCTATCTTTACTGCGTGGCAGTCTTACCAACTAACGTGCTGCCACTTGACGCGCTTCAGCGTCTATCGCAAGCACTCTGAACCACGTGATCAACGAAGACCGAATAGTGGTTAGGCAGGCATGACCAAGGACGTTTGGCCACATGCGCCGCTCCGTTAATCACTGATCATTCGCCTACAGCGATTCCTTAAAGCTTTGTGCCTCGGCTTGCATCGCCTTGAGTTCGGCAAGATGACCTTAATTTCATCGCTCGGCTCCGCCGCCTGAAAGAGATAAGGTTATGGAGCACGCCGGGGCTTAACTCTCATTCAGGGCTAAAAGCGCGGTAGAGACCTTCAACGTCGCTTGAGCACCTTGGAGTGACACGATCTCGCGGACTGAGCTTGTGAAAAACGGACGTCGCGCCTGCATCGACTAAGCTTAACGCAAAGCGTGGACGATTTCATAGTCACACGGTCAAAACTGCAAAAAGCGGCCGGACATAGTTTTACTTATGAGCACCGCGTGCGCTCGTCCGCTGACCACACCGTCGAACCAGAAAGTGGAAATGGGTGCGACAGCGTCGCTCGTTCAATGTAAGCGGCTCAATCTGCCGCACCGTGTATGCAGAAGTAGGCGCCGCTTAGGTTATATTCCGCATAGAGGGGGCAGCTCAAGCAGTTACACCCCTTCATCTCGGGCTTCTTTTCACTCACGCCCATTGCGCAGTACGTGCCATCGGTAAGTTCGTTTTTTTGAAAGGTCGGACAGCCGGGGCAGATGCACTTCATCATCGTGTCTTGATTAAGTGGAACTTTCACGGGATTCGCCTCCAGATCGTCAACGCGCGCAGACTATTAATGCCTTTCTTTAGGCGTTCAACATGGCAGAGGCGAGTGCTCGCAATCGATGGTCAGCAGTTCAAGTACCAATGAAACTAGGTAACTTAAAGCAAGAGCTCAATCTGAGTACTGAGGTAGTGAATCACTGAGCGCTTTCGATGCGTTCAACTCCTTTGAGCGTAAGCGATGCATACAGCGTGCCCTCATACGAAGCGATAAACCCTTTTGCCTCCAAGTACTCGACGATCGTTTCGAGTGTCTGCCAATCAAACCCGTGCTTTTCGCCGACGTCATACGAATCGATTAAGACCCCGAATCGACCCTCTGCAATGGTGTACATTTCGCGCAAGAACAGTTGCTTTTTCTCCTTCATCTCAGCTGCAAAGGTCATCGCGTAATGCAATACAAATCTGAAGGGGAAAAACGTTGCGAGTGCTGAGCGAAAATGAACTGGCGGCGCGCACCTCGTCACTCGTGCTCGCCTAAGCGAACGTACCGCAAATCCTCTGGACGCACGACACAAAGCCCTTGTTGAGCAGAAACAAGCAAATAAATCCCAAACGGCTGCGTAAGTTTTTTGTAATTGCAGCGAGACTGTATGCCGAGATGGTTGAGAGCTGGTCTACCGAAGATGCCAATCAAGCGGTCGTAGCCATTGCCGTTATCCTCAAACGTTTCGGAGCCCTTCCACAGGTGCTCGCAGACGCTTATCAGCACGAGATCGAAATTGGTGACGTTTCGGTAACGCGACGCTTCTACGAACAACTGGCGGTCAACTGTCCAACCGCGCTTGACTACTTTACGGAGCGCGTGGTTGACGAGCGCGAAAGCGAAAAAGATCGCGTCAAAGGCTCTCTTCGAAAGATCCCAATCGACTGATTAACGCGCGCCACATAGGCGCCGCGCCTCCAACTCATTAGGGTTTCAAGAATCCGAAGTGCTTTATTCCTTCGATGATACCTGCCGCGTAGTTTTCGCGCGCCCAGTAAACGTCGTCAGGCAGCGCGTCAGCGTTGAGCTCCGATTTGTGGTTGCCGACGACGACCGCCAAAAACCCGGCAGAGAGCAGCTCGATGTCATTCCCACTATCGCCGGCTGCGAGGACGCTGCGAGGACGAATTCGAAGCCTCTTCCTAACGTAGTCCACCGCTTCTCCCTTCCCCGCTCGTTTCGGAATGACGTCTAGGTCGGTCCCGCTCGAGTAGACAACCTTGTGTTCGATGCCGATTTCATTGAGCCGCTTATGAATCTCTGGTATGACGACATCGGCTTTGCGAAAAAGATGGTAGCTCTGCTTAAACTCAAACTGGCGCGACTGCTGAAAAAGATGGGGTATCGTCGCGAGTGCCTGGTGTAGCTCAAGGCGATCCCACTGACGATCGATATGCCGCGTCCACGCGTCATCCCGCCGATAATCGAGCCCCTCATAGACTTCGGTGCCGACGTTACACAGCAAGTAATCCGGCTCGCGCAAGCACTCAGCGGCCATGATCTCAAACATTTGGATCTTGTCGCGGCCCGTGACGTAAGCGATAGTGACGTCACGATGCATCGAGAGCAGGGCGACTAGGCCTAAGTAGGCGGCGCGGTCACCCGTCAGCGTGTTATCGACGTCGGTGGCGAGCAGCTTCATACTCTCTTCTCATTGCGCCCCGTCGTATTTAGCATCTGTGAACAAAGGCGCCGTCGCACGGAAGGAAGTCATACCGCCGGTCGACCCAGTGCCCCACGCGACGCGTCACGCCTAACCGGGAAACCGCCTCGCGCACGCAACAGAAACGGGAGTATCGCGAGAAAGACGAACACGATGGCATGCGAAGCACGCTATACGAACGACATGAACCCCTCCGATCCGATAAACGCTATTGCGAGAAGAGCCGTATCCAGGTGTTTTGTGGCCCTGTCGCACTATGGGGTGAGATGGGTTTCGGAAGTGTACGATCCTAGCACCTTTAGTCGCGATACGTGCTCCTGTAGCGCACTTAACGCATCCAGAACCACGGCGTCGGACGCACTGCCCTCAAGGTCGATGTAGAAGATATATTCACCGAGCGACCGCTTTGCGGGCCGCGACTCAATCTTCGTGAGGTTCAGCTCCCGTTTCGCAAACACGTGGAGCACCTCATAGAGGGCTCCTGGTCTATCCCGCTTCAGCTCGAGCACGATTGACGTCTTTAAATCCTCTTGACCCGGCGGCTGTCCACCACGCCGCGTCACGACGACGAATCGGGTGAAGTTATCCTTGACATCCTGAATGTCCGCCTCAATGATCTGCAGGTGGTAGCGTTCCACAGCGCGAGATGATGCAATCGCGGCCGCGCGTCGATCCTCGCTCGCCATGTGCGCAGCCTGTGACGTACTGCTCACCGCGACCACTTGCCGCCCAAACGCGCGCAAAAACGCGTTGCACTGAGCGATTGCTTGCCAATGGGAGTACACCACTTGAACGTCTGCGCCCTCGAGCGCTGCAAGAAAGTGGCGTATGGGCAAGATGATCTCGCGGGCGATCTGCAGCGGCATGGTGAGGAGCACGTCGAGCGTGGTTCCGACCGACCCCTCGATCGAGTTCTCTAAGGGGATGACGCCGCAGTCAAGCCGGCGCCCGATAAGGTCGCTGGCGACGTCTTCTACGGCGGTGAAGTAACACAGCGCGTCTTCCCGAAAGCCCATGGCCAGCGCGGCCATCTCACTGTAAGTCCCTTCTGGTCCGAGCACGCCTACGAGCATACGTTGACCTTCTGGTCGCTTGCGTAATAAGGGTTCTTCAAAAAAGTTTATATCGAAAGCCGCGTTACAGTGTTACACTTTAACAATGTGGAAGGAGTGACATGGAAACAGGTAAAGTAGTACGACTAGAGCGTATCACCAATCGCGAGAGCGGCAACATCGTTATCATCCCGATGGATCACGGGATCTCCATAGGCCCGGTCAAAGGCCTTGTAAACCTCTCCGACATCGTGAACAAGGTGGCCGCTGGAGGAGCAAACGCCGTTTTGATGCAGAAGGGAATGGTGGCACACGGTCATCGCGGGTACGGCCGCGATATCGGGTTGATCGTCCACATGAGCGCATCGACCTCGTTGGGCCCCGACCCGAACGACAAGGTTCTCGTGTGTACGGTCGAGGAGGCTCTCAAAGTAGGCGCAGACGCGGTCAGCGTGCACATAAACATCGGCTCGGAGACGGAGGCAAACCAGCTTCAAAAGCTCGGTCACGTTGCGGAACGCTGCAACGAATGGAGCATGCCCCTCCTCGCCATGATGTACCCCCGCGGTGCCAAGGTCTCGGACCAGTACGGCGAGGAAGTCGTCGCCCACGCCGCGCGCGCGGGCGCAGAGCTTGGCGCCGACATGATCAAGACGAACTACACCGGCGACCCTGATTCGTTTGCACGCGTGGTCGAGAGTTGTCCGGTACCGGTCATCATCGCCGGAGGCCCCAAAGTGGAGACGGACACTGAGCTCCTTCAGATGATCTCAGACGCGATCGCTGTAGGCGCACGAGGCGTGGCCATTGGGCGCAACGTGTTCCAGCACGACAAGCCGACTCACATCGTTCGCGCGATATCGCGCATCGTGCACGAAAACGCTTCCGTCAAAGAGGCGCTCCAAGAAGTAGAGCGTTAACGTTAAATGACTGAGGGCGATGTGCATGGTGGGAAATCATGAAGAGCGTGTGGATTAAGGCGGACGCGGGACCCTGGGAAGAACGAAAGCCGATCATTACCTTCGCGCTCGAATCGGGCGCTGATTGCGTGTTGGTCAGCGAAACTGACGTTGATGCCGTGAAGCAACTTGGCGGGATAGCGGTGGCGGCCTTTGACGAAGGGCGAGACGATCACGCCGACATTCGCGTCGTGGGAAAAGGCGGAGAAGGCGACGGAACGCTCCTTCTTCCAAGCACGACGACCGACGCGACCGACTACAAGCGGCTAAGCGCGCTGGCCGCTGAGACGGCGGCCTATGTTGTGATCTCCGATAAAGCCCACGAACGGTTCGCACAAGAGGTCGCAACGGCGTGCAGCCACCTCATCATTATCGGGACGGATTGGAAGGTCATCCCCCTTGAGAATCTCCTCGCCGCGTTGCAGGGAACGGTCGATATCATCGCAGGCGTGAGATCGTTCGAAGAGGCAAAAACCGCGCTTGAGACCTTGGAACACGGTGCAGACGGCGTGCTCCTCGATACCGACGATCTTTCACAAATCGCAAAAACGATCGAATTTGCGCATAAATCGGAGCACGTCATCGAGCTGGTGCCCGCCACCGTAACGACCGTGAGGCCTGTCGGCATGGGCGATCGCGTCTGCATCGACACGTGTTCACTCATGGTCAGCGGCGAGGGCATGCTTATCGGGTCAGGCGCCAACGGCTTTTTCCTCGTCCACGCTGAGACCGAAGAGAGCCCTTACGTCGCTCCGAGGCCGTTTCGCGTAAATGCCGGGCCGGTGCACGCGTATATCTACGGAGAGGAGAAGACGCGCTACCTTTCGGAGCTACAGGCAGGAGACGACGTGATGATCGTGCGCAGTGACGGGGACACGCGTCTAGGCGTGATCGGCCGCGTAAAGATTGAGCGGCGCCCGCTCATTCTGATTGAGGCTGACGTGGACGGTACGACGATCAAGACGCTGCTTCAGAACGCCGAGACCATCAAGCTTGTCGCGAAAGGAGGCACAGCCGTCGCCGTTACCGAGTTGAAACCAGGAGATGTGGTCCTCACGCACTGCGAGCGAGCAGGACGGCATTTCGGCATAGGCGTCGAGGAGACGCTCATCGAGAGGTGATGAGGTGATTCAGCTAGGCGATGTGATTATCGGAGGAGACGAAGGACCGAAGATCGTCGGGGTCATATACGAGCCAGGCCAAGCGCGACAGGCCGTCGAAGAGGGAGCGGATATCATCGAATTTCGCGTCGATCTCGCAGATGACACGAACGGCGTACTGCGCGATCTCGACGAGGTCTCGCTACCCGTCATTCTCACGAATCGTCGAGTCGAAGAGGGCGGTAACGCCGCGATGAACCGCCGCGAGCAGCTCACCCCCCTCATCTCATACGCGTCGATCGTCGATATTGAGCTCATGGCGCCGGATAGGGACGACCTGATTGCTGAAGCAGCGACGCACGGCCGTCCTACGTTGCTCTCGTACCACGACCTCGACGGAACGCCTGCAGAAACGGTAATGCTTGAAATCTTGCGAACGGCAAATGGCTACGGCGACGTCGTCAAGCTGGCAGTCACCATTGAGCACCTGCGAGACGTGCCGAGGGTGCTTGACGTGAGCCTTGCCGTGGGAGAAGAGGGCATTACGTTCTGCTTGGTGCCCATGGGCGCCCTCGGATCGCATATCAGGCCACTTATGGGAATTTACGGTTCATCACTGCTGTATGGGTACGTGGGGAAGCACATCTCCCCCAAGATGCGGCCGTACGGGTTCACCGGAAAGCGCGCGTCACCCGGGATGCTCAGCGTTTCACGGCTAAAGCGTGCAATTGAAGAGATCCGCTCATGGCAGTAACGACCGTTTATGGCGTGCTTGGCAGCCCGATAGCCCATTCACTTTCGCCGGTCATACATAACGCCGCGTTCGCCGCACTGGACCTCAATGCAGCGTACATCGCCTTCGACGTCGACAAGGGGCGCGCTGAAACAGCAATACGCGGGGCGCGGGCTCTCGGGTTTGGCGGACTCAACATTACCTTTCCCCTCAAAGAAGCCGCTTTGCATCACTGCAAGCCTGATGTATTGTCACAACGAATCGGCGCGGTGAACACGATCGACCGCGCGGGAGCGGGCTACAACACCGACGGCGTTGGAGCGGTCAGAGCGCTCGAAGAGGCGGGCGTCACGGTCAAAGACGCGAGCATCCTGCTCCTTGGCGCAGGGGGCGCTGCAAAGGCGATCGCGGCACAACTGCTGCTCAACGGAGCACGCGTACTCGTTGCCAATCGGACGGTGAGCAGGTCGCTCATCTTGGCCCGGCAAATGACCGCTGAGAACATCGACTGTGGTTGTGGCGACATAGAGGCACACAGCCTAGATGAGGTCGATCGCCTGCTCCGCGAGGCACGCGTGCTTGTCAACGCCACCACTGTGGGAATGCGCGGCGTGCTTGAAGGACAGACGCTCGTAACCGCAGCCCAAATGCATCCCGGTCTCATGGTCTTCGACATCGTCTATCACCCGCTCGAAACTCCCTTATTACGCGAGGCCCGCGCCGCAGGATTACAGACAATTGACGGCGTGAAGATGTTGGTGCACCAAGGAGCCGCCTCCTTCGCCCTGTGGACCGCGTTAGACCCGCCCGTGCGGACTATGGAGGCGGCAGTCCGCGAAGCACTCCGAAGTGCGAGTGGGACAGACGGCGAGGGAAGGCAGTAATGTCACTCAAAGCGGCAATCGTGGGCGGTCATGGAGAGATGGGACGCTGGTTCGAACGATTTTTTGTGCAACGAGGGGTGGAGGTCACGCTTGTTGGACGATCGTCGCGCGTCCGCTACGCCGACTACGACGTGGTTATGGTCGCTGTGCCCATCGACGTCACCTGCGACATGATTGCGCAAGTGGCACCCTGCCTGAAACCAGACGCGGTGCTCTTCGACATAACGTCCATCAAGCGAGAACCCGTCAAACAGATGCTGGCCAGCGCCCCACAAGGCGTCGAGCTCGTGAGCATCCATCCCCTTTTTGGTCCGAGCATGCCCGACATGGAGGGGCAGACCGTCATCGTCACGCCAGTGCGCGGAGAGCGCGGACGTCAGTTTCTCGTCGATCTCTTTGAAAGCGCGGGCGCTCGTGTCGAGGAGCTCTCAGCTGACGAGCACGACCGCCTCATGTCAGTTATTCAAGGACTAACCCACTTCGGCTACATCGCCACGGGCGCTACACTTGAAGCCCTCCGCTTTGATATCAAAAGCTCGCGCCGCTTCATGAGCCCCGTTTACCAAATTCTCATAGATTTCGTCGGACGAATCCTGGGGCAGGACCCCGCACTCTACGCCTCAATCCAGATGAGCGCCGATCGATCCGTCCGCGAAGCTTTTCTCACGCAATGCGCGACACTCGTTGACATTATTAACGCGAAGGATCGTGACGCTTTCGTTGCGACCATGAAGCGCGCGGCAAAGCACTTCGGGGACGCCGAGCCGGCCCTAAAACGCTCCAACAAGCTTATTATGGCCAACATCAAAGAGCTGGAAGAGTTTAAGCGATCCATCGGGAGTACGCGCGGGCTCCGAAATGTCTACACCGGAGCCGTGCACGTCGGCATTATAAAAAGAGCTTCGTCGAACGAAATCGCCGTAGAAGAGGGATCCATGGAGGTTACCTTAAAGACGGAAAACGTGCAACTGATGACGGAAGAAGAGCTCAAGCGCTACCGGCTAGCGCGCGGCCAGCGGTACCAGGATTTTTCCGCGGTGTTTCCTGCCGGGGCGGATCCCGATGTTGTGGCCCGCGTGCTTTCCACCGTCCCAGGGGTTACCGCGGTGAACGTCATCGATCACTACGCGCCGCGCGCAAGTTACACCTTCCGCATCTCCACCTATCGAGACGGCAACGTCGGACAGCTGCACCGCGACGTGACGGAGCTGCTGGTCGGAATTGGATGCAGACTCCGGTAGGAAGCCCGTCCACGAGTAACGCGGCTGCTTCTCGTCCGTCCGATCGCATGAAGGGAGTTTGAGATGGCTAAACTGGAAACGGTCTTTGTAACAGGCGCTACGGGCTTCCTGGGCTCGCACTTGGTCGAATGCCTAGCGCATCGCGGGGCCGACATCAGCATTCTCGCGCGGGGGCGGCCTGATCGGCTAGCCCAAGAAATCCCCCGCCTGAATGTCGTGCGTGGCGACCTCAGCCACGCATTCTCGATCAGCGACGCTTCGACCGTGTTTCACTTGGCCGCCCAAGCCCACGTCGGGCACGCCCTCGATGATCCAAGCCAAACGTTCGAGACCAACACGGCCGGCACTATAACCGTTCTTGAAGCCGTGCGGCGATCACCATCTGTCGAGAAACTCGTATTCGTGAGCACTGCCCACGTGTATGGCACTCCGAGGTACGTTCCTATCGACGAAGAGCACCCCGTTCACGCTCAAGAGCCCTATGCGGCAAGCAAGCTGGCTGCAGAAGCGTTCATATCCGCATATAGTACTGGGTACGGCATACCGACAGGGATCGCGCGACTGTTTAACACGTACGGCCCTCGTCAACATCCTGACTTTGTCGTACCCTCGATTATCAGGCAGGCGCTCACCCACGACTCGCTCACGATGGGCAATCTGGCCCCGACGCGGGACTTTACCTACGTAGATGATGTCATCGAGGCTCTGCTGCGACTCGCTGATGCTGGCCAGGGGATCTACAACGTCGCATCGGGAGTCGAGATAAGCATTGACGCACTGGTTACACAGGTAGCGCAGCTCCTTGGTAAACGCGTAACCGTAGCATCTCAGCGCGCACGGCGCCGATCAGCGGCCATCGAAATAGACAGGATGTGGGCAGATATCTCGCGCATCACTGCGCTCGGATGGCAACCCCACGTTGGCCTGAGTGATGGGTTAACCAGGACGATCGAGTGGTGGCGCGACAACCTTTAGTTCCAGAGGCGACAGCGGCATTTCGCCTCAGTATGCTTTGTGAGACCACGAAAGCGCGCTTAGCAAGCGCTGTTGATCGTTTCAGTATTCTGGCGTGCTAGGCGTGTGTTACACACGCTTCGTCAAACGAAGCGTGGACGAGCGTAGGCAGCGTACCCCACGTAGCGAGATTGTCTTGCACGATCAACAGGGCGCCAAGAATTCCGTTAATGTCCTTTATCGCGCCAAAGGCCGCTTCAGGATCGGTGCTCAAATTGCCAAGCGCCGATGCAGCAGCGTCAGCCAAACACGCCTTTTCGGCGACGACGCACGCGACATCTGCCGTGCCGAAGCTTATCGACGGGCCGACCGTCGCTGAGGACGTACACACGCCGAGAAATGGTGTTGGCCTAATCTTGAATGCAACGTCTTTGAATGCTGACTCACCCGCGTATATCCCAACGGTCACTTCGCGGTCAGTTGACAGCGCGATGTCGCCCCCATTGTCGACGATGGCATAAGATGCGCCCGCGTCAACCATTGCCTCAACCGCGAGATCCGCAATAACACCCGCAACAGTAGCCATCGGGCCTACATTCGCCGCAGAGGAGGCCTCCAGCATGCGGCGCGCTATCTCCGGAGGCACCCCGATGCACTCGTCGAGAGGTTCGAGTGCGTACCGGAAAAAAGGATTGAGTGCGATGAAACGCTCAAGCTCGCGCCGGTGGCTGCGTATCGCCTCTTTTGCGTTTTCGATGTGCACACGTGCATCCGCGACGATTGTGACGACCGTTTGCTTGAGCTGAAACCTCTCCTTCATTCCTCTGCAGTTTTCAGAGCGCCGTGCGGACACATCGCAATACAGGTCTTGCAGAGCACGCACCGCTTGAGGTTGATCGAAATCGTCCTGTCGTCCTTGTACTCAAATACCTCAACAGGACAGACTGACACGCACGCGCCACACTGCACGCATTCAGTCTCATCGAATACGATTGGCGTGTCCATCTCGCGCACCTCAGTCCCACGTCGCCGGAAGGCTGCGGCAACCTCTTCGACGCGTTCGTCGGGCACGTCGATCACGATTTCCCCGATAGAGGCGTCAACAAATGCCCGATCGATGTTGAGGCGGACGCCCGTTTCGAGCACGACGTCTGCAAGCAGCGGATCCTGCATAATCTTTTGTGAAAACTTCAATACGATCTTCACGGATGCCCCCCTGTCCTCCGTTTACCTACACGCGAGGAGCTTGCTCAGATCCTCACTGGTAATGATGCCGATGACGCTATTCGTATGATCGATAACTGGAAGTGCCGAAATGTTGTGCCGCTCGAGACGCCGTGCGGCGAGGTCGATAGGCTCATCAGGCGTCGCCGTCACGACGCGCCTCGTCATTATACCTTTCAGGCTGTCCCCTTTGTTTCGCGCAACCGCTTTGGCGATATCGTACGCCGTGACTATGCCGATAAGCTTGTTGCTGGCTGAGATAACCGGCAAGTGATTCACCTGCTTTCCGACGATAATCTTGGCAGCCTCTTGCACGCTGATCGCTTCACGCACGGTGATGCTGGGCAACATCACTTCACGCACGAGTGGCACAGCAGAAAGTTGTTTCATGGGCTTCTGTGTAGCCTGCTGCGGGAGCCGCGCTGTCGGCAGGGCGAGCTCAAACGCGCCTTTTTGTATACGCGCCGCGAGTTCGGTGGCGATTTCTTTTGCCTTGAAGAAGCTCGACATGGATGATGTGCGCACTTCCTTGCCATTTAGATCGATCATCCCGGATTTGAGCTCCCCATAACTAACCGTCTTAAGTTCTGGCCGCGACCGGCGAGCGACGCCGTAGTCGAGGATCGTCGTCTTGATATCGGCATCGCTGATGGCAGTCTTTCGCGCGATCCCCTCGTTCAGCACGGGAATGGGGATGCCGATGCCCACGTACAGCGACGTGCCGTACTTGTGGAGAATCGCCGCCCTCAGGTAATCGGTGCTCATAGCTTTGAGGTCACCACACACCATAAGCGTGCCAAAGCTGTTCGCCGGGTCGTGCTGCGTCCCGTTGCCAATGACGTACCCCTGTGCACCGCACAGAAAGATCCTCGTCCCTACGCCGATGGTTTCATAGTCCGGATCGTTATAGATGGGTGAGAGAGTGCCTGAACCAGAGTACGTCGCGTTTCCGAACCGGGGGAGCAGCGTTCCCATATATGTGTAGAGCACTCTGTCAGTGGAGTTGGTTGCCACGTTGTACCGCTGGTAAGCGTTGCGCGGATTCAACATCGTCGCTTCGTTAAGGTCCGCGATGGAGATAGGGGCTTCGACGCTGCGGCGGGGATAGCAGTCGGTGGCATAGCCAACAGCCTTCATATGGACTTCTTTCCGGGCCACCAGGTCTTCGATAACGTGTGCACCGCCGTACTCAAGGCCCCGCGTTTCCGAAAGCTGGGTCGCTCCTATGAACGCATCAACCGCAGCGACGCCGGTGTACGCCTCGACATCGTTGAGCCACACCTGACTCATTTTGATCGGCGGATCTGAATGGCCGAAATTCATCCAGACGCCGGACGAGCACATCGCGCCAAACGTCCCCGTGGTCACGACGTCGACCTCTCGTGCCGCGTCCTCGGACCCCAGCTCAGCCACGATGGCGGTCATTTCGTCAGCTGACACGACGTAAACGCTTCCATCGCGAATGCGCTCGTTGATCTCCTCTAAGCTTTTTGGCACCGCTCCTCCAAAGTGCTCACTGCACCGAGTGAACAGTGATCGTATAACGATAGCTATTATTTATTCTTGTTGCACTCTGAAATACGGCCTTTTTCGGTGCGCTGTTGCTGATTGAGGTTCGGCGAGCGGTTAGATCTGCGTGCGTTCACGGTTTGGATAGAACACTATTTATGACCCCTAACACGGTATAAGAAAAGAGAATGATTTCTGTCGTGATTCTAGCGCATAATGAGGCCGAGGAGATAGGCGGATTGCTTGACGATTTCAGTGCCTTTGAAGGCCTGGAGCTCATCGTTGCCGAAGACGCATCCACTGACCACACACCTGACATCGTGCGCGCATTCGCGACGCACCACAGCAACGTGATACTCTCAAGCAGCCCAGTCTTGGCCGGCAAGGGTGCAGCGCTGCGACGCGGGCTTGCTTTGGCAACGGGAGAAGTGCTCGGGTTTGTCGACGGCGACGCCTCGATTCACCCCCGTGACTTCATGCGCGTCGCAGCAACGATCGAGCAGGGGGCCGATCTCGCTGTCGGGTCGCGAAGGCTACGCGGGTCGATCATTGCCTGCCCGCAACCTCTCTCGAGACGGCTCTCGGGATCCATTTACCGCGCGCTTGCCCACTTACTGCTCGACACCACCATACGCGATTTTCAGTGCGGCTGCAAAGCGTTTCGGCGCGAGGTATGGGACACCATCACTATTACGTGCGACGGATTTGCGTTTGACGCAGAGTTGATCGCAAAAGCGCACCGAGAGGGCTTCAACATCGTCGAAGTGCCCATAACGTGGAGCAATACGGCAAACAGCAAGGTCCGCCTTACGCGCGATACACTGGCGATGTTAAGGTGTCTCCTGAAAACGCGCGCCAAGGTACGGGGGTGAGCGCTTGAATAAGAAATACCTCGCAGCGCTGGTCGCAATCACTATTGTGCTCGTCGTTTTCAGAGTGGGATACTCGCTGTCCGTGTGGAGCGGTTCGGTGGACCCGGATCCGTGGATGCTCCTCGGCGATACCAGCAAGTACGTGGTAACCGGGCATTATTCTCCATCTGCGACGCAGTCGATGTACTACGGCGCCTATTCAGTCGGCCTCGAAGCGCTGCTTGCGTCGCTCACGGTTTTTACCGGCCTTAATCTCATCGTGCTCGCGCAGTACTTCTTGCAAATAGCGACGCCTATCGTCATCGTTGTGGTTGCCTACCTGATAACGTCCCGTTCAGGCCGATGCACGAGCTGGGCGATCCCAGTGATGATTCTTCTCATCGGCATGTTCGAGGGCATCACGCACCAACAGTCGCGCATGATCGAAGAGAACGTGGGCTTCATCCTCTTTTGCGGCGCGCTGCTGTTCCTCTACCTGTACTACGTCGGACGCACCTCGCGCGCGTATACGTTTTCGATGCTCACAGCGATACTGCTCGCGACCATCTTCACCCACCATCTGAGCTTTCTCGCCGTCGGGATACTCACTATGCCGTTCCTCGTATCCTCGCTCAAGTATGCGGCTCCCGTCTACATCGCTGCTATGTTTGTGCCCTGGTGGGGCTATTACCACGTGCTTAACGGCTACAACGGCGTGTATGTCGGTCTCTTCTTTTACACGGCGGTAGGTCTGGCAGCGCTTTATGCAGTCTCTGTGCTGTGCTACGCTGTTTTTTGGCGTAAAGAAGCGTCGCGTGCCGCCACCACGCAATTGCTAGCGCGTCTGCAGAACATGCTCGGGGGATTGAATGATTACCGACGATCTGCTGCGGCGTTGACGGTTTTGCTTGGAGCTGGAGCGATTGTGTACTCCCTCGCAACGCGATTACAGTCAGGTTACGTGCCTTTCTTTCTGCCCCTAGCTCCCCTCGTTGTTTATGCCGGTGCGCATTCAGTATCCCCCCACAGCCACGAAGCGGATCAGGTGGATGTTGCCTATATCCGCTACCTCTTTCTAAGTCTTATTTTGCTCGCGGCGGTGACAGCGCTCGGATTTTTTTTGCAGTTCTACATCGCAACAAGCACGCTTCCTGCATACCTCAGCTCATTCGAAGCGCTTCCGTCTCTAGATCTTGGCAGCCGTCTGATCGTTTGGGTCGCATTTATCTATGGCATCATCGCCACCGTAGGTTTGATCTTGGTATCACACGGGGTGCCGATCACCAAGAGGTGGCTGGCTCCTTCCGTAGCTGCGATGCTCCTGATATTAGCGGCGGTGAATGCGACCGTTCTTGCGGTAAACTATGACACAACCTTCACGATAACTGCGCCGCCCGACGCCCGGGTCACCGCTGCCGCTCTCTGGACCGTCGGAAAAGACCCTGGCAACGCCACGATGACCGACTATAGAGACGAGATGATCTACTGGTACTATACCGGCGCCTTGGTGACGCACCCTTCGGACAGTCCACTGGAGAACTACACCGTGCTCGACTTCGTCTATCCCACAGACCTGCAGCAATGGAGTGGCGCAGGTCACACCGGAATCAACTACCTGTTCCTCACAGCGACGCCGCCAAATTACTACTACAACCACCTTGTGAACGGACAATGGAAGCTCAGCCCCCAAAACGCCACGCAATGGAGCGGACGCATCAACGCGATTGACCACAGCGCCGTAGGAGTTGACAAAATCTATACTAACGGATACACATACTATTACAAGGTGGTGGGGGCGTGACGCAAGCCGCTTTCGCGGGAGCAGGAACCGTTCGCTACACCTAAACGTGCCAAATTCTTATGTGTCAAAGAGAGAGAGGTTAAGTACGACGTTCAATAACCGACACATTGTGATACCATGAGTTATCTTGATCATGCCGCGACCACTCCGATGCGCCCTGAGATCCTTGACGTAATGAGCACGTACTTTTTAGAGCGCTTCGGAAACCCCTCGAGCCTCCACACCTATGGACTTGAGGCACGCAAAGCGATCGAGGACGCGCGAGAACAGATAGCGCACTCGATTGGAGCCACCCCGCCAGAGATCGTTTTTACGTCAGGCGGAACTGAATCGGACAATATGGCTTTGCGTGGAGTGCTACGCAATGGCAGTGGCGAGAGCGATCATATCATCACCTCCGCGATCGAACATCCCGCGGTTCTCGAGACGTGCAAGTTTCTTGAAAAGCTTGGACACAAGGTAACTTACGTTTCTGTCGATGTTGATGGTCGGATAAATCCTAGCGAAGTCGAAGAGGCTATTCAGGACAACACGCGACTCATATCAATCATGCACGCTAATAACGAGATCGGCTCAATACAGCCCATAGCTGAGGTCGGAGCGATCGCAGCGTCGCACGGCATCTACGTGCACACCGATGCAGTCCAGAGCGTCGGGAAGATTCCGGTGGACGTGGCCACCCTCAATGTGGACATGCTCTCTATTTCATCACACAAGATATATGGACCGAAAGGGGTCGGATGCCTTTACATTCGGAAGGGCACCAAACTAAAACCGCTCATTTTCGGCGGCGGCCACGAGCGCGGGCTCAGAAGCGGCACCGAAAACGTGCCGGGTATTGTTGGCTTTGGTGAGGCAATGCGCATGGCGATCGAAGATTTCGCAGACAATGTGCGCATACAAAGGCTCAGGGATGAGCTCATCGACGCCGTACTGCGAGAAATCCCCTACACTCGACTCAACGGTGGAAAGGAGTACCGTCTTCCCAACAACGCCAATTTCAGCTTCAGCTATATCGAGGGGGAGTCGCTCGTGCTCCGCTTGAACGCAAAGGGGATTGCTGGATCGACTGGTTCCGCCTGCTCGTCAAAGAAACTTGAACCATCACACGTGCTGCTAGCGATCGGCCTGGACCCCGTTGATGCTCACGGCAGTCTGAGGCTCACCCTAGGGAGAGAGACGACGGAAGCAGATATTCAATACGTAAACGAAGTCCTTCCAGAAATCGTTGATCAGCTGCGACAGATGTCACCTCTCTACGCGTGCCGGGATGATGGCTACGGACAGCCAGAATAGTTGCTAGCGGAACCACCGGCGACCTTACATCGTTGTTCGGCGGCATTAAACTCTTTTGGCGTACAGTCGCACTCTGGCGCTGATAGTTCACGGCGTGAATGGGCCTGGACGCGCATAGCTGTCGTTTTTAAGCAGGATCGGTTCAGCTCTATTGCCGAAAAGTCCTCCGGCTTCTCAGCGGCCCCGATGAAAGGCTCATATGGGAGAATGACAATCTTGCATCTGAAAGAAACGTAACCGCGCTCGCTTCGTGCTTCCCCGGATCAATGCCGAATAACAACGCGTCCATAGTAATCCCCACCTACAATGAGCGGGAAAACATCCCTGAACTTCTGGAACGAATCCATCGTTCGATGGGACCATTGGGCTATCCTTTTGAGATCGTCATTGTTGATGATAATAGCCCTGACGAAACATGGAAGGTCGCGTCACAGCAGCCAGACGGTGATCGGGTCCGGATTATACGAAGACAGGACGAGAGAGGGCTCGCGACCGCCGTGCTGACGGGGATTCAAGCAGCGAAGTATGACATAATAGTCGTAATGGATGCCGACTTGCAACATCCTCCCGAAAAGATACCAGAATTAGTCTCACGCGTACACAATGGAGCGGATATAGCGATAGGAAGTCGTTTTGCTGAGCACGGCGCTTTGGAAGGGTTCAGCCCCTCAAGACAATTATTATCCAAAGGTGCCGACCTCCTCGCCCGAACGCTTTTCAGAGAGATACGCAGCATCAAGGATCCCGAGTCCGGGTTTTTCGCCTTCAAAAAGAGCGTGACTGCCCACGCAAACCTTAGCCCTGTAGGCTATAAGATACTGCTTGAGATCCTTGTGCAAGGAGATTACACCACGGTCTCAGAGGTCGGCTATACGTTTGACAAACGCGAGAATGGCGTAAGCAAATTCGGAGTGAAAAACGCGGTACATTATCTTCGTCACACGTGGAGTCTCTTTTTGCGATCGGGCGAGTTTCATCGTTTTTGGAAATTTGTGGCCGTAGGCGGCGTAGGCGCTATTTTGAATTTAGCCGTATTATATGCGCTTACGGAACTCGGTGTTTTCTATCTGCTAGCGGGAGTTATCGGTATAGAAGCAGGCCTTTTGTCCAACTTCTTCTTGAACAGATCGTGGACATTCAGAGACAGAGGGACAAGCGGGCTTCGATACACACTCACGGCCCTGTACAGAGATCACGCCGTGCGGGTGGTTGGGGTTGTAATCAACCTACTCATCTTGTGGCTCTTGACGAGTGTATTCGGTGTCTACTATCTCACGTCGCAACTCATCGGAATAGGCGTCGCGATGGTGTGGAACTATGGCGGAAACCAGTGGTGGACGTGGGAGCCCACGTCATAACCTTGTCCAGTTCACTCAGCCCCCCACGGGGCTGGAGAGCTCGTGTTTTGATCGCTCTGCACGAACGCCTCGCGGACTATTACATTCACCTCGTCAAGAATCTGTATGGCTTCTTCAGTCGATTGGACGCGATGGACGTCAACCCTGCCATTTCTGTATAACGTGATGTCACATCCTTTGTGGAAGAAGCGCGCAACGCCGAGTTTTTCAGCGCACTTGCCCACGTCGAGCAGAATCCGACACAGTATTTTCATTGAAAACGGATTGTCGAACGTTCCTTCGACTAAGATGCCGCCTCCTTTGCACGGCCTTACCGAACGTGCGCTGTACTTTTCTTCTGGCATAGCAGCTTTGGTAATGCGTTTCGGGTCTTTCTGTCTCCGATTTATGAACTCAAAGCTACTTATCACGTTCGGAGAATGACCTGCCGTTATTTCGGCTCGTTGCGGTCTTTTGTCCGGCTCTTCGCCCTATTGAACGCACCTCGACGTAGCAAAAAAAGAGTCGCTTGGCGGTGCATTTCAGCATTCTCGTGACTAATGATCGTAAAATGTGGGCACATATTGCCCTGATCGCAGCCGTTAAGTCAATTGTGTTACTACAATCGAGTGTCTACGTGCATCGGCTTGTGCCGACATGGCGGAACGGCTACGCAGCCGCCTGCAGAGCGGCTTATCCCGGTTCGATTCCGGGTGTCGGCTTAGTGTATTCCTTCACTCTTCCGGGGGATAGTCGACGGTAGGTGGACAACACGGGGCAGCACGGTACTGAGATTTGTTTTTAGATATTGCATCGTGCGGATCGTTATGGCGCATTACGCTGTCCAACGTAATACTTTGTTGCTGGGCGAAGCTTCTGCTGCTTATGCAAGAGCGATCAGATGGATCCACTAAGCCTGTTCATAATTTTCTTCGTTTCTGTGTTCGTCGGAGTGATCACCTCGATGCTTGGCATAGGAGAGGGAGTTCTTTTGGTTCCGTTTCTCACACTCGCGGCAGGCATCCCGATACAGATTGCAATTGCCACAAGCCTTGTCAGCACGATAGCCAACTCCAGCGCCGCGTCGATGACGTACGTCAAAGATTGCAGGTTAAATCTACGGCTTGCTCTGTGGTTTGCCATCACCGCGACCGCCGGCGCGATCATCGGAGCCCAAATAGCAGCGCAGATAAACCGGACATTGCTTACTGAGGTCTTCGCTGCGGCCCTCGTCGCGACGGCTGTCGTCATGTTTCTGCGACGCAAGGAAGTCGACGCTATGCAATCTACCAGACTACGTGACGTGCAGTACGATCGATTCCAATTGGGTGGGAGCTATACTAACACCATGGGTGAGCGACTAGTAACCTATCAGGTAAGAAACCCGCTCTTAGGGCTGCTAAGCGGATTCGTAGCGGGCAACGCATCAGGACTGTTAGGCATTGGAGGAGGAATCATAAACGTACCAGTTATGACGCTCGGCATGGGAGTTCCTATCAAGGTAGCGACCGGCACAAGCGCACTAATTATTGGGCTGACGACCGCGGTCGGTGCGATTATCTACTATGCAAACGGGTTCGTGCAGCCACTGCTCGCCGCAATTGTGCTTGAAGCGGTCTTTTTGGGGGCCCTGATCGGGCCGCGTCTGCAGGGCAAGATTCGAAACGAAGCGCTAACTGCGAGCTTTGCTGTGGTATTAGTCATTTTGGCGTCGCTAATGCTATTGAGGTCATAACGTGAAAGAGGTGATACTATCATTGGAGAAGAAGCTTCAGGTTTAGGCAGAACATTGGCGGTCTGTTCTGCCGTCAGCATTTCTGTGTGTCTGATTGGCATTTTTCTTTTCGCTGCTACCCCGAGTTTAAATAGTGACACAACTCTACCTCTCAAAGACGCGCTGACGGGCCTCAAATCTCTTAGTGCGTCCAACGTCACCGCTTTGGGGGTGCTACTAACAATAGTTTCTCCGTTGGTCTGGGTCAGCGTGGCACTCGTGAGTTTCGCGACGAAAAGGAGCTTACTGTACAGTTTCTTAAGCATCTTAGTCTTGTTTTTGATGCTGCTCAGCATAGCAATATCATTCAGGTAGACCGCATTCAGTCTCGCACAGAGAATGAGAGCGCAGACGGGTTGAACAGAAGGCCCTGCACCCCGCTTGCAAAGGTCTCAACCTCTCGCAATAAAGAACGTAGCTTCGCAAGCCTATGATTACGGTTCGATGCGTGGCTACGAGGCCACGCCGCTCAACCAAGGCATTTCTAACCAACCTCGACCTAGCTCGCGCAGCAAAGTATTGGACTTAATCCTTGCGGTTGGGGCAAAAATGGCACCTAACGATTGCCATAAGCTCGTCAACGCTAAGTTCTCCGTAGTGAGTACCAGGCACGAGTATGCGCGCTATTCAAGACAACTGATTCTCCCCGAGATCGGGACTGAAGGCCAATCCGCACTGCAGAACAGCAGCGTTTCGGTAGTGGGATGCGGAGCCACCGGCTCGATAGTCCTTGACTTGTTGGCGCGGACAGGCGTCGGTGAGCTGACCGTCATCGACAGGGACTTCGTAGAGCTGACGAACCTCCAGCGTCAGGTCTTGTTTGACGAGGGAGACCTCGACTTGCCTAAAGCGCTCGTGGCTTCGCAGAAGGTGAGACGCGCAAACTCAGACATTGTCGTCCACGACATCATTAAGGATCTCAACCTCAACAATGCAGAAGACATCCTCGGACATTCGGATCTGATCGTCGACGGCACCGACAATATGGAGACGCGCTTTTTGGTGAATGATGTCTGCACCAAGCACGAAATCCCGTGGGTATACTGCGGGGCGGTTGGAACTCACGGGATGGTGATGCCGATTATCCCTCGCGCAACCC
>Ga0224516_1000001_pt1 | contig 116470 bp, 120 predicted proteins | sample IRFST0metaG_FD_179884 | JGI IMG/M metagenome (GOLD analysis project Ga0224516, IMG submission 179884) | Peat soil microbial communities from Stordalen Mire, Sweden - IR.F.S.T0 | ecosystem: Environmental > Terrestrial > Soil > Wetlands > Peat | place: Sweden: Norrbotten County, Stordalen Mire... | reverse complement strand
CACCGAGAGGGGCCCAGTTGGACCAGGAGCCCCCTCCATTCGTACTAGTTTTCTCGTAGAGGCTGCCGGAGGTGCCGCGCGCAAAGACGTCGATCACGCCAGCGCTGGTTGACGCCACAGCGGGTGACGAGGTCAAGGCCCCGCCGAGATTGACCCAGCCGGACCACGTTCCGGCATACGATTTGTGCCACAGGGCGCCGTTCGTGCCTTCGACAAAGACGTCGAGATGACCTGCACCCGATAAATAGGCTGCTGGTCCTGTGCCGGAAGCAATCTGGCCACCGAGAGGGGCCCAGTTGGACCAGGAGCCCCCTCCATTCGTACTAGTTTTCTCGTAGAGGCTGCCGGAGGTGCCGCGCGCAAAGACGTCGATCACGCCAGCGCTGGTTGACGTCGCAGCTGGTGAGGATGTCAGACTCCCACCGAGGGACTTCCACGCCGACCACTTTGTGCCATCCCAGTATGTATAATAGAGGACGTGGTCGGTGCCCTGTACAAAGACGTCGATGCTGTTTGCATTCTGCGCGCACACGGCAGGGCCGGTGCCTGAAGCAAGTTGCCCGCCGATCTTCGACCAATGCGGTTGCGCAGTGCCCCCCTTGGCAAGTGAAGCTGACGTAGTCGCGGGATAATACTTCTGCAGGTTTGCGACTATCTTGTCAAATCCTAATGTTTTGTACTGGCTAAGCCCATTGGGATTGTCACCGCACCACACCTGAAAGCTGGTGAAGCCGACTCCATTAGCATACGACCAGTTCAGCATTGAAAGATATGATGTGCCGCTTCCGCTAACTGAGTTGGCGTATATCTGGTTGTCGCCGCCGCTATTGGCCCACGTACCAGCTAGGATGCCATTCTGGATGCCAAGCGCAGCAGCCTGTGTTGCTCCTTGTTGGATGTACGGCACCTCAGAGGTGTAGTAGCTCTCCCAGCTGTTCGCGACCGTAAATGGGTCCTTATACACGTCTTTCCACAGGCCACACTGATCACAGTTGAAGTTCACATAGCCTTGGAAGTAATTCTTCATGTACGCGAGATCGCCGGTCCTGCCGCCTTCCGACGCGACGTATTGCCAGCCGGCGGTTTTCAGTGACTGGAAGTAGCTGCCGAAACTGGTAATCGGCGTGCTCTGAAGCTGTCCGCCGTTCCAGATGGGCATTTCGACATCAAGAATTGGCAGCATATTGAGCGATTTGATCGTGTTGAGCTGCGTCTGATACGTTTGACTGTCGGGCACAACCACAACGACAGCGGTGAATCCTTGTTGTTTAAAATAGTTCAAATTGGCGCTAGTTACCATTGACGGCGCGCAGCCAATCCAATACTGTATCGGATGCGTCGTCGCGCCCACTAATGACTGCGCCCCAGTCGCGTTTGCTGCTCCCGCAAGGTTTGCCGTCGCCGCTGTGAGAGAGACCAGAACCGCTGCCAGAAGTAACAGATATGCGAACCTTTTGAAACGTTGAGTCCTGCTGTGTATGCGGACGCGCGTTTTATGGTGGGGTGTAGACATCTTTGGGAAGTCTCACATGTCTAAAAAGAAGCTGCGTCGATATGCAGCTAAAGACGAATTACGGCTTGTTGGTTGGCTAGTTAATTTTTTTACAATGCTACTTAGTCTTTGTTATTTGCACTTCACATTCCAACCGCGCTGCGGGGAGCAAAGCGTCAAATGACGCTAATTTTAGCAGCTTGGCGTAAAAGAGAACAGGTACGAGGCGCGGACATACAACACCCCGCCTAGGGGTCGAGTCAAGCACACTAGAGCTCCGGCGTGCTCTCAGTGCTTGTCATACGCCCGATCGCCGGATTACCTGGCTTCCGAGCATACCTCATGTAAATGACCGCAAAGGCTAGAAACCACACTGGAAAAAGTATGTAACTTGCGTAGTCATGAACTGCCCACAGGGCGTTAGCGCCATAGTAATATCCAGCTGTGAACAACGCTAGCAGCCTCACAAAGTTCTGCAGATACGTGCCAACAACACCAAAAATAAACAGTCCGAGCACGGCCTTGTTGCCTGGCTTTCGATCGATGAGCATGAGGGCAAAAATCGCCAGAAATATCGCTAACGAGTCGCTTCCAGCGCACCTCGTATCGACGTTCACAACAATGTTATACCCCATCAGGCTGTTTAGCGTCACGGTGACCCCATTTAGAGTGATGGGCACCCTGGCTAGTTGCAATGTTGACACGCAGAGAACTGCCGTTGCCCTCGGGAAAGGTGCCGCCAGTGCGCTTTCGAGTAGCGCCGGAAAAGCGACGGCAATACCTAACACCCCCAGCAGCATGAGCGGTATTTTTGACGCCTTTCCAAAAAGAAGCGAAAATTGAGCGACGACGACAAAAGCAATGGCAAATAGAGTTAACGGAAGCGACTCGGCAAAAGCAGCAGCGTAGTATAGGACTCCAAGAGAGCCGCCAACAAGTGTTATGCCGACGAGCACCCATTGACTATCGGTCCCTATGTGGGCGGCGTCGAGAATCTCTGTTCGCTTGACATAAACCCACACGATACACAGAGCTAGTACTGCCCATATGTAAAACCCGTTTTGCTTTAGCGTAGCGTAGTTAAGCAGGGGAGCGACGTTGGCAAAAGCGCTCCCGAAGATAAAAAAAGTAAGCGCGAGGCACGCGAAGAGTAGGCCCACCTTCAGCCTGACGCTTTGATTCTGTCTGAGCAGCGAACGATCCATTGGTTTTTGTGCCTCTACCAAATCGTTGTAAAAAATGTGCGACTTCAACTGAACGGCTTGCGGCTAACGACAAGCTTAATACTAGTTACGATTTTTGAAAACGTGTATAGATATACTTTTTTGTACAAGCGGCCATGTGTGAGACCCCTGTTGCGATAAGAATTGACATTGATAGCGCACGAGATATTGCCCTAGCACCTGAACTGTTGGACCTATTTCGGCTTCTTGACATTAAAGGGACGTTCTTCGTAACCACTGGTCCTGACCGACTAGCGCTTAATCTCTTCAAGCACGTCGCAAACCCGCAAAGTTACCTGAAGTTCATCAAATCGAAACCGCTGCGATACCGATTCCAAAGTTTAAACGGGATCTTGCGGAACGTGCGCGTCGAAGAGGCGTGTCCAGCAGCCCTGCTGAGGATTACCAACGAGGGACACGAACTTGGCTTGCACGGGTATGATCACTATGCATGGATGAATGAATTACCGAACATGAACGAGACGACTATCAAAGCGCGCATCGGCAGAGGGCTCGAGGCGCTCACCGCAGCATCTGCAACCAACATAACGGGCTTTGCGTCGCCGGGATTTACCGTCACCAGCGCTTTGCTCCGCGCCATTGATTCGTTTAGTTTCAACTATTCAAGTGATTTCAAATGCTCCGAGCCGATTTCTCCGTTTTACCCGAAGACTGGCGCGGAGACACGGCACGTGTTACAAGTGCCGGTTTCGATGGATTCGATCGGCGAATTGCGTGCGAAGGGCGTCCCAGAAGACGAGATCAAAGTGCGTGTACGCGCGAGCGCAGATCGCTGGCACAGTAAGAGGCTCCCATTCGTATTATACGCGCACCCGTCCTCCGAAGTAGGCTGCTATGTAGATCTTTTCTCCTCTGTCTTGCAAGATTTGAACGAAGACGCGCGTTTTACATTCTTAACGTTAGCCGAAATAGCGCGACGGTGGAAGGTGCGCGTTTGAACTCGTTGAAGATTGCACACATCTATGAGCTCGGTCCGCAGCCTGAAGGGGTATTGCTCGGGGGGATTGAAGTTGCACTGCTTGAGCTGTCGAAATCGCTGGCAAAACTCGGCCACGAAGTGACGATAGTAAGCGGGGCAAGTACCAGAGCCTCTGAGTTTCGCATTGAAGACGTATCCGTCAAAAACGTGGACCTTGCAGGCTCGATGAAACGCACGTGGGATCCTTCGAACCTCAGATTTGCCCGACAGCTCGCATTTCCATTTGCTACGTTTGCTGCAGATCTCTCCGGGTTTGATATCTACCACGGCCATTTCTACACGTCAGGCGTGGCAGCAAACGTCTTGGCTCGAAAATATGGAGGAGTCGCGGTCAACACACTTCACGGGTCCTACTACGACATCTGGCGCTACATAGAGCCACCTGTAGTCGCGTCGCTCTACAGATTTACCGAACGCGCGCTCGCCCCAGCGCTTGCGCGACTGTCCACGATGCAGATTCACACGGGTGCGTACTTCGCCCGTAGAGTCATCGGATGGGGTGCACCCGCCGACAAAGTGGTGACAATACACAACGGCTTCAACCCGCGCGCGTTTCACCCCGACGTTGTTCCCGCGGAATCTCTCGCTGACCAAACGGTTCTATTCACCGCGCGAAGACTTGTCGAAAAGAACGGCGTGGATTATCTTATTTTGGCAATGCCGGACATCATCGCGCAACACGATGCCCAGCTTGTGATCGCTGGAGATGGGCCAGAGAGACCTCACCTCGAGAGGCTTGTTGAGCAGCGCGGCCTTCAAGACGTCGTGTCGTTCCTGGGGGCGGTGCCGCACACAGAGTTGCCCCAGTACATTTCGGCATCCGATATCGTTGTGATCCCAAGCTTGATGGAAGCGTCTAGTCTCTTTTTAATCGAGTCAATGGCCTGTAAGCGGCCGGTGGTCGCAACGAACGTAGGGGGAATTCCTGAGATATTGAACGACCGCTGCGGCGTGCTCGTGCGCCCACGAGACGTATTTGCGCTGTCGCAAGGTGTGAATCGGCTCCTAGCTGATCAGAACCTCCGAGACGATCTCGCAACCGAGGCTTACGCAGCCGTTAGAGAAGCCCTTACGTGGGATAACATCGCTCGGAGGACTGAGAAGGCGTACGCGAATGCACTTTCGCGGACGGGGAGCTAGCGGTAGTAATCAGGGGCTCGTGCTTTTCTGTAGTCCACGCAGCGCTTGCACGAATCAAGCGGGAGTATCCCAAAAGCACCGCAGTGCACGTATTTGGTTATCCCGTATTGCTCGTATCCCATAAACGCCAGACAATCTATGTCGGGTTCAGTTGTGCTGGTTCCTACGCCCATACATCCCCCCAAAAAATCGTTCATATTATTATTATTTATAAGTTGGCGCTCATTTCGCAAGCAAAACATGCTGTAGAGGTGGCTCGCAGCGGTCAGGCTCGGGCTATCGTAACGAATCCAGTGTGACCGACTCGTGTGGCAGGGCGCGTACCTCTGTTTCCGAACTGCATTTCTCGCTCAATTACCTCAAACGTCTTGATTTGAGTAAAGCGCGCAAACGCCTTACGCGCTTCAAAAGCCTGCTCATAGAACGGAGAGAAGGTTGCGATGAACCCACCGGGCGCTAAATACTCCTTTGCCACTCCGATTGCTTTGACGATGTCGTACAAATCGAGCGTGATGACGTCGAACTCTACGTCTGAGGTCATTTCCAGCACGTCGCCTTCAACGATATCAATGTTCGTCAGTCCTGCGTCTCTGACATTCTGTGCAGCGCGTTTCGCAAAACCACTGTTGATTTCGTACGAAGTCACGTGTTCGGCGACGCTTCCCAAGAAGATCGCTGTGATTCCCGACCCTGCGCCTGCATCGAGAGCGATGTCGTTCTTGTTCAAACCCGTATGAGCGATTATAATGCCGATGTCCTTCGGCATCATGGGCGCGCCCGTTCGCTTCAAATGACGAAAATAGTCAGGAGCGCGGGGCCTCAGCACCTTGAATTCCGTGCCCAGGTGTGTAGTAATTACGCTGCCATATTCCAGCGCTTGCAGAATCTCAAGGTTGATGACGCCAGCGTCCGTGTGAAGCTCTCCTTCGGATCTAACTAAGAATTGCCTTTCAGCGTTGGCGACAGAGACCAAAAGTGCGTTCTCTATCATATCTTGCTGCTACTACCCCTTCAATTTGAGAATAGCGTCGGCGAGATCTCCTCCGGAAGTCACCAAGGCTTCGCGCGCAGCATCCTCGCTCACTCCCGCCTGTTCGATAACTATTTTGACGTCTTCATCGGCCACTTTCGCATGCTCTGTAGGTTCCCCGGATATCTGATAGTTCTTGGTTCCTTGTGCCGTCATCACGGTCACCGTAACGTCTTCGAAAATGAGTTCTTTGTCCGAAAGCTGGATGATCACCCGCTCGACGTTTTCCAACTCCTCGACGTCGATCCCCATTTGTTTCATCATCTGCTGTATCTTCTTGGGACTCATTCCCCGCATACCTGGAATCATAGAATCACCCACGTTAATGACACATTCAAAGGATTTTTACGTTATGGTGCAGGATTCGGAAGGTCTGAACGGGGTGCGCCTTCAATCCGTCTTAAGGAAACCCTGCCTCGTTTTCACGGCCACTCCCTTGTTGAACGCGCACATCTCCAGTGGGCTCAAGAGAGCCCGGCCTGTCGCTATGAGCGCGTCGCGTTCATCGACCAAGAGCACCTCGTCCTGTGCCCTCAAATCCGGGTCTACACTTATCACGTGTTTTGCAAAGGCCGTTTTTCCCGCCGCGACGAATGGTGCAGATTCGGCGTTCACAATAACTCGCAGCTTCGGAGCCGAAAAACGCGCGTGGAGTCGACGTGCTCCTAGCTCACCTAACGTGAAAAGTCCGTCAGATGCACGCAATGTTGCGACCCGAATTCCGCCGTCGAGAACCTGACTGACCCTTCGCGTTCGCGACAGCGTGAAAGTGACCGTTGTTGGAAAGAGACTCTCTCCGGCACCCGGCCCGAACTGGTAATCTGCAATGATCCGGACGCGTCGTAGCACAAGCGTTATATCTTTACGCTATGCATTTTAGGTTTATGCCTCTCGAGCCGTTATCTGCTGAAGAGATGCGGCGCATCGACGAAAACTGCGTAGGGCTCGGCATTTCCAAACTGCAGCTCATGGAAAATGCGGGAAAGGCAGTTGCGGAATGCGTAAAGCACCTCTACAAAGGTTCACGCGACTCTTCCAAGACAATAGCTATCATCTGCGGTCTAGGGAACAACGGCGGCGACGGCTTCGTTGCGGCTCGACATCTTTCGCGCGATTTTGCCGTTCACGTGGTGCTAGTCGGCCACGAGAAAGCCCTGAAGACTGAAGAATCACGAAAGAATTGGAAGATTTTGGAACATTTGGATCATTCGGTAACGCTTTATCAAGGCGCTTCAATTTTTGGCCCGGAAAGCCCCCTCACGAAGTTAGAAGGCTATGACCTTCTTGTCGACGCCATTCTTGGAACCGGGCTAGCAGGGCCCGTGCGGGAGCCAGAACGAACCGTCATTCACGTAATCAATCAAGCAAAAATCAAGAAACTGTCGGTTGATGTGCCGAGCGGCTATCGCACAGAGACTGCGGTCGATTCAGATTATCTGGTCGCCTTTCACGGCCTCAAAGCTGGCACACGATCAAAGGGAACCACCGTCTGCGATATCGGGATTCCGCTAGAAGCGGAACTATGCACTGGCCCGGGAGATTTGTTGCTGCATCGGCGCGCCGAAAGTCACAAGGGCGAAAATGGGCGCGTGCTGATTATTGGGGGTGGCCTTTATCCGGGCGCGCCAACATTTGCTGCTATGGCGGCGATGAGAAGTGGGGCCGATATCGTGACTGTTGCCTCGCCAAACGCTGAAATCATAGCAGGATTCAGTCCGAACCTCATCGTTCGAAAGATGGGCATCGACCGAATCACCACACGAGACGTTGAGAGTCTAATTGAGCTAATTGCCAAGCATGATTCCGTGGTGCTGGGTCCTGGTCTCGGTGCTGACGCAGAGACGATCCGAGCTACAAGCGCGCTAATAACTGCTTCTGACAACCTAACGCTCGACGCAGACGCGCTCCGTGGCCTTGCAAGTTCAGAGTACGAGGGCGGCAGAATAGCTGTCACGCCACACCTTGGCGAGTTTGCAGCTCTGACGGGTGCCGAAGTTCCAAGCACGCTTCAAGAAAGAATAGAGGCGGTAAAAGCTTTTTCCCGAGAGTGGGGCGTGATAACGCTGCTCAAGGGTCGTATCGATATCATCTCAGATGGAACGAAATACAGGCTCAACAAGACCGGTAACGCCGCGATGACAGTCGGGGGTACCGGCGACGTCCTAGCAGGGCTTGTCGGCGGCCTCTCAACGTCCCTAGACAAGATGCAAGCAGCTTCAGCAGCTGCTTACCTTAACGGTCGTGCCGGCGACTTGGCATATTCCCGCTTTGGATATGGCCTTTTGGCAACAGACGTTATTGACCGCATACCAGACGTTTTGTCTGGAAGATCACAATAATTGGCGCTCCGCCCCATTACAATCCGCCACGTTCTCTGTAACAGCAAAGTGCATACGCCCGCTACAATCAAGCGACAAAGCAACCCAAAAAAAGACAGCACCGAACCCTATTAAAGTGATAATGCTCAGCAGCAGGCTGCCAGTGTTCACTCCTTGGGACTTGACGATGCGCTCGCTCGCTTGACGCCGAGGTAGGCCCACTGGTCGTAAATGCTGGTGTCGTCTCGGTTGTCGATAATTTCGCCTTCGATGCCAAAGTCTAGCATCGTTTTGTAAATGAAGTCGACCTCTTCTTTCTTTTGAGCGGTAAACAGCAAAAGCCCCTCACTAATGACCTCAGCAGTCTCTGACAATATTTTCTGCCAATCGGGTTTGTTGAACTCGTAGATGGCCCCCAGCATGAAGCCGGCGACGCATCTAAACTCGTGGTACTTGGCGAGTTCGTATTCCACTAGGTAACGGGCATCCATCACCAGTGTATTTTCTTTGGCTAGAGCGCCGTAGAATAACCCCTCACAAACTGCGCATTTATCGTTATCTATTGCATACACATTATACCCGAGCTCGCGGAGCGCAGCGGTGGCCATGCCGTTCCCACAGCATACCTCCAGCATTTCTCCCGCATTCAAATCGTAGGATAGCTCGATTTTAGTCTTTAAAAATAGCTGTAAGCGCTCCTGACGCTCAGGCGAGTATGCTATTACCTGAGCTCGTCTTCCGCCGTAACATTCACAGGATTCACCGCTCACCAGCAGGTCGCACAAAAGTGCACATACCGCCGCGTGAAAATCGGCGGCCTCAATCACAAATGATCGCTTGTTGTCGGATTTGACCCCCTGATGCAGCGCTCTTGCATACCTATCGAACTCTGAATCAAACCGGACTATGTCGGTCACTAACGTCCAAAAATCCTGCTTGAAGGCAATTCCGCGTATTTGGCCGTCACAGATAAACGAAACGACCCCATCAATCGGTGAATCGAGCATCTCTCGAAGAAGATACTTCGAGAAAGTAGTATCTCTCAGGCCGGCGTATGTGTCGTCGACGAGCAGTACGCTTGTCGCGTTAAGCAGCTGCTTCAGATCCATTTTAATGATTCTCGTGTGCGCTTCCGACCACGTCTTCAAGTGTTATGCCTTTCCTGGCAAGGTAACGGTCGATTCCGTCCGCCACACTCCTAAAGATTGACAGATCTCTGGCCACCGCCGACCCGATCTGAATGGCCTTCGCTCCAGCCATAATGAGCTCTAAGGCGTCCTCGTAGCTGCTGACCCCCCCAACGCCAACAATCGGGATCCTAAGGGCTTCGTAGAGATCGTAAACACATTTCACCGCCACCGGCCGTATCGCACTGCCTGAAAGTCCGCCAAATGCGTTACCCAAGACAGGCCTTCCGCTTTCCACGTCGATCGCCATTCCCTTGACGGTGTTTATCGCCACTACAGCGTCAGCTCCGCCTTTTTCCGCTGCGTGACCTATTTCCGTAATATCGGTCACGTTAGGGGTGAGCTTGACCCATACAGGGAGTTCGACCTGTTTTTTCACGGAGCGCGTAATAGACTGGACCAGTGCCGGCTCTGCGCCAACTTCGATTCCATATCCCTGAGCGTGGGGGCAGCTTAGGTTAAGTTCGAGGGCGTCGGCGAACCGACAAAACGTTCTGGCTAGCTCAACGAATTCGTCTGCGTTGGCGCCAAATATGCTGACGATTAGTGGTTTTCGTTCGGCTTCAGTAATCAGCTGCTCAAGTTCATCCGCAAACGCAAGTCCCGCGTTGGGTAATCCAAGAGCGTTGAGAAACCCGGACGAGGTCTCAACGAGGACGGGCCCAGGATGACCTTCGCGAGGCGTGAGACCCACGGACTTCGTCACTACGCCCCCCGCACCGCACGTCATGATACGCCTTAGAGACGATGCGGCAGATCCCAGAATCCCTGCGGCGAGCACTGTGGGGTTACTAAGCGTCAGTTTGCCGATACGGACGTCCAATTGATCACTTCCAGCCGACAAACTATAAGTTTGCCACAAGATATATAGAACCGTCTATCGGCACTGTAAATAGAATAGGCCCCATCGCAACCGTTGCGAAGACTGGCGCAACTGACGGCAAAATGACTTATGGCACACATCAAAACTTGGTTTGGAGATATCGAACTGCACAACGACGAGATCGTCGGTTCTCAGGTCTTGAATGCAGACATCGACGCCATGGCACGGCGCTTACAGCGAGAGGACTTTGCCGATTTCGATAAGGAATGTAGAGGTCGTCTCAGGGAGATTGCGATCAAACTTCAAGTTGTCAGCTCCGAGCGCGAATACGTTTCACTCCTTCGCGCTATTATGATACAACGCGCGAAGGAACGGATAGTCACAGCGTTTGCGCAGCCCGACGCGCGCATCATCCAACTAATCGATGGTATCGACGACATTGATGAATCGATAAACTTGCTCTCTGAACGACTTTCGGAGTGGTGTTTGCTCACGTCGGAGACGTCTATGCCAGAGGACCTACTGGAGGCTTTTGCCTCCTCACCTTCCGCACAGTCGCCGCTGGCGCAAGAATTTGCCGGTTCCATAAGCCGACTTTGCGAATTGAGACAGGAAACAGCAAGCGCCATCGAGCTTGAAATGCGTACCACTGCCCCCAATCTCTCCACGCTCGCCGGCGAACTGCTCGGGGCGCGACTAATCGCGCGAGCAGGCGGCCTAGGATCACTCGCACGAATGCCCGCTAGCAGGATTCAGGTAATGGGCGCTTCCAAGGCGCTATTCAGGCATATAAAGTACGGCACAAAACCGCCCAAGCACGGCGTTATTTTTCAACATCCGCTCGTTCGCGGCAGTCACCCGAACATCAGAGGAAAGATCGCAAGAATCTTAGCTGCAAAAATAGCCATTGCGGCTCGTTTAGACTTCTATTCAAAAAGAGCGTATCCTGAACTATTAAGCCAAGTGGAAAAACGAGTTGGCGAACTGCAAACCGCGGCGCAACCCCGAACAACATGAAGATAACACCCCATAAGGTCGCTGGAGTTTTTTTACTGGATAGGCAGTTAGCTACAAAAGGCGAAGCCCTGTACGGGGAGAGGACATTCGACGGGTACCGCCTTTGGAATCCGCGACGGAGTAAGTTGGCAGCATTATTGATGAAGCAGGCGCACGTGCCTCTGGCGCCTGAGCAGATTGTACTCTACTTGGGGGCCGCATCTGGGACGACTGTCTCGCACCTAGCCGACATCGTTTCACTCGTGTACGCCGTAGAGTTTGCGCCACGCGTGGCACGGGACCTGGTTCGTTTGTCAGAGCGCGTCGAGAATATCATCCCCTTGATTTCAGATGCTGCGCAACCTGACTATGGACCTGTTGTCGAACTTGTTGATCTACTATACCAGGACATTGCACAGCCGAGACAAGCTGAAATCGCTGTAAAAAACGCCGAATTGTTCTTGAAACCACGCGGCCACGCTTGCATTATCATTAAGGCGCGAAGCATCGATGTCACGGCGAAACCCAAAACAGTCTATAAGCGAGAAGTCAAGAAATTAGGAGAGCTATTCGACATTGAGTCCGTCCATGAGCTCGAACCGTTTTATAAAGCGCACGCAGCAGTCATTGCACGTTTAACTTGATTGCGCAAGAATTATTATAGCACGCAGATCGCGGCCTGCAGTTTTTCTTTTTGCCACGCGCGATTCCAAACCGGCAAAACTTTTTAACGAATCACGTGTTATGCTAATTACAGTTCAATAACGAGGATAAAATGGCACGCAAACCAGCTAAGATGTATAGAAGGGTTACAGGACCTGCCTACACAAGGAAGTCTTATATGGGGGGGATCCCTGGAAGCAAGATTTCACAATTCGATACCGGCAATCTAAGTGGCGATTTCAAGGTGGCAGTCTCACTCAGCGTTGATGAACCGTGTCAAATACGACATATTGCGCTGGAAGCCGCCAGGATCGCAGCAAACCGTTACCTGATGAAATCAACAGGCAGGCTGAATTTCCGGCTGAAGCTCCGCGTCTATCCGCACCAAGTGCTGCGAGAGAACAAGATGGCCACCGGCGCTGGGGCTGATCGGGTTCAGGATGGGATGAGGGGGGCATTTGGAAAGGCAGTAGGAACCGCCGCCCGCGTAGCCTCTGACCAAAAAGTGTTTACGGTGTTTGTAAATCCTCCTAACTTTTTAAAAGCCAAAGAAGCGCTGCGTAGAGCTTCGATGAAAGTGCCACCGCCGTGCAGAATTGTCATAGACGAAGGGCTTGAGCTCATCAAAGCGTGACGCTACCGGGACCGCTGTAAGTTATGATAGTTAGAAGAAGGTGTATAGTACGGATAGTTATGAAAACTACTTGAATCGCGGCATCAAGAACTTGCCTCAGACAACGATAGCCGCGGAACGTTTTTCGGTACCTGTACCGCGGGTGTTTGTCGAAGGAAGAATGACTGTTTTTGAGAATTTCAGCGAAATCAGCGACGTGTTAAATAGAAATCCTGAGCACGTGCTCAAATTTGTATTGCGAGAACTCGGAACTGCAGGCAAAGCGGACGGAGGGAGGATCATTCTTCAGGGCAGATTTTCGCAAGAGATGATAGCCGCCCTCATCGATGATTATGTTGCGGAGTACGTAATTTGTTCAGAATGCAATAGACCAGACACACATCTAACGAAGACTGATCGAACGGTTATGCTAAAGTGTGACGCGTGCGGCGCTCACAGGCCCATACGGAAACGATATGTGAAGAAGGAAAGCGCGGCCAATGCGCTTGAAGAGGGGAGCGTCTACGATGTGCGGATCGAAGCCGTCGGCAAGCGAGGAGACGGGATTGCCAAGGTTGGCAAATACTCGCTGTTCGTTCCGGGCGCGCGCAAAGGAGATACCGTAAAGGTACGAGTCAAGAAAATCTCGGGCACTCTCGCATTTACCGAAAAAGTACCGGGTTGAGACGATCTAAAGACGGTGTGATGCACACAGCTACAGTGCACAAACCCGCCACTCAAGAGATTTTCGCTTCACCAGGCACCTCGCTGTGCAGACAGCATCGACGTACTGCGGCAATGGTGAACGCTTGATTTCTCGCGACATTTTGTGCGCGCGGTAATGCCCGGGATCAATTGTGGGTTGTGAGGGCCTGATGCACCCAAAACGATGCATTAGGTTGGCTCTGAATTTAGGCCTCTATTCAGACGAAAGAAACGCAACGTGCCCGCTGAGGAGGCCCTCCAAGCGGGAAGGACGATAAGCGGGCCCGCTAAGCTCAAGACAATCACTGAATAACAAAGAACGGGAAGGACAGACGATGTTCGAAATAGTGACCTCAATATTGAGCGAAGGACCTATTTGCGACGATTGTCTGGGGCGTCAATTTGCAAAATGTTCTACGAACCTCACTAACAAACAGCGAGGACGGGCGATCCGAATCGTCAAGGCAATGCTTGAAAACGCGCCAATGAACATCCAAGAGTTGGAAGAAGCTTATGACACGTGCTGGGTTTGCGGAGGCCTGTTCAAGAATCTGGATTCGTGGGTTGAACGATGTCTCGAACAGCTCCATCACTACGAATTCGCAAATTTTCTGGTTGGCACTAAACTGACTGGCAGACTCGCTGAGAACGAAGAGATACTGTGGGCCGAGTCTAAAACGACGACAGCAGAGCCGCTCAAATCAGCGTTAAACAGAGAATTGGGCAAACGTATCGAGCTTCTCACCGGCAAACAGGCAGAATTCAGCAGGCCAGACATCTTGCTCATAGTCGATTTGGCCCGAGACAAGATTGAGATTCATGCGAATCCGCTTTTTTTGTACGGCCGATACCTAAAGTTCGTCAGGGGGTTGCCACAGACGAAATGGCCGTGTGGCGAGTGCGGCGGAAAAGGCTGCGTAAGGTGCAACTTGACTGGGAAAATGTATCCCGAATCCGTTCAGGAGCTGATGGGGGCCCACGTACTTAGCGCAAGCCGTGGCCAAGACGTGATATTTCACGGCGCTGGCAGAGAGGATGTCGACGCCCGCATGCTTGGAAACGGTCGGCCTTTTGTTCTGGAGATAAAATCTCCTCACAGGAGAGAAGTCGACCTTCAGGAATTAGAACAGGCGATAAATTCTTCGCAAGAAAAAATCGCGGTAAGTCATTTAGCCTTCGTTGACCACGAAACGGTCGTAAAAGTAAAAAACACCCTGTTGGATAAAGTTTATAGGCTTAAAGTTATATACGAACATCCGATTCGTGAGGATAAGTTAAAAGAAGCGCTGAAGCGACTTGAAGGCGATATTGAGCAAACAACCCCTCAACGAGTGGTACATCGCCGTGCAGACTTGAAGCGACACAAGAAAGTCTATTCGGCCGAGCTGGAAGGTGATGAGATGATAATTCGGTGTGAGGGTGGACTCTACGTGAAGGAGTTAATATCTGGAGACAATGACAGAACCACTCCTAACCTATCCGGTCTTCTCGGCGTAAATGCAAAAGTTGAAGAGCTTGATGTACTAGAAGTTGGCGGGGGTCTCTAATGCCAAGATCACACGGTGAGCGGAGAAAGACGCGGTACAAGCTGAAAAAAACTATCAGGGAACGAGGCATTGCTCCGGTGAGTCACGCAATCAGGAGCTTTGAAGCGGGCCAGAAAGTCCATATCGATCTAGACGCGAGCGTCCACAAGGGCATGCCAAATCCAAAGTTCCACGGCAGGACCGGAACAGTGCTCGGACAACGCGGCCACGCATACGTGGTGCAAGTAACGGATGGAAACGCTGTAAAGACGGTAATAGCACGCCCGCAGCATTTGAAAGAACAGAAGCAGGCACAATGATCGTAAAGACCGTGGTGAAAGAGGAGAACCTCACGCTTTCTGAGGTAAAAGAGATCTTCCTTGAGCTGACAACACCTCGTTCCGAAGAAGAGTTCACCTACGAGTTCAGACGGGCCTTCGACCACGTCAAAACTTTTTCAAAACTCACGGGATCGCAAGCCAGGGAGCTCGTCAACGAGCTAAAGAACCTCGAGAAGATGAAAGAGGAGATCGCGATCAGGATCGCTGACGTAATGCCGTTGTCCAAGGATGAGGTGCGATCCATCTACGCAAAAGAACGGTTTTCGCTGACAGAAGGGGAACTCGACGAAATACTCGACATAGTGGCACGCTTTAGTTGAGGGCCGGGGCGATTCAAATGAGAGGAGAGAGAGAGCAATACGTCCGCGTGCTAGATTATCTGCCACACGGCCACCCTGACGATCCTCATCCCGTTTACAAGAAGAGTCCCATCATCCATGTAGTGGGTGAGGATAATTTCACCCTGCTCGAACTAGTACCACGCGAGAACTATGTTCCGCAGTCGTATGACCGCCTCTATATCGGAGAGGAGGAACGGAGCGAAATCGATCACGTTAAAAGGCGTTTGAACTATAAGGAACTCACGCACGGTGCAAAGGTTGAGTTGCCTTACGCTCTTGAAATAATTGTCAAAGAGCAAGAGCCCAGGTTTGTGAGCTTCTTCAATGAAGCACAGCCGATAACGACCCGTCTCCATACCCTAGCGCTGCTCCCTGGTGTGGGCAAAAAGCTCATGTGGGAGATTCTTGCGGAACGCAAGAAACGGCCTTTCGATAGTTTCGCCGATATTTCAAACAGAGTAAAGGGCTTGTATCACCCGGAAAAAGTAATGGCGAAAAGAATCGAAGATGAGCTCAAAGATGAGCACGTTAAGTACAAGTTTTTTGCGAAATAACGAGTGGCGCGACACCCAAAGCGTTCAATGCCCCGTGGAATCGACCGCAGCTCCCATAAAGCGAAGTGGGGTCAGCACTTCTTAATAGACGATCAGATTATCGAGAAGATCGTCAGCTATGCGGATATAACGCCAACCGAAACGATTTTAGAGATTGGCGGAGGTACCGGGAACCTTACAAGAAAACTTGCCCAGCTGTGCTACAGACTAGTTGTAGTTGAGGCGGATCGACAGCTGGCACAGAAGCTTTGTTCGATACCGGGTATCGACGTGCTGCACGGAGATGCCCTAAGGGTTGAATTTCCCCCGTTTGACAAGACAGTCTCTAACCTGCCGTATAAGATATCGTCAGAAGTCACGTTTAAGTTACTAAAGTATCCTTTCACGTGCGGCGTGCTGATGTATCAAAAAGAGTTCGCGCAGCGGATGGTCGCAGCGCCGGGCACGAAGGACTATAGTCGTCTGACGGTCTGCCTCAGCTACATGTCAAGAGTCAAATTGTTAGCGCGTGTCCCGAACACGGCATTCGATCCGCGCCCTGCAGTTGATTCTGTGATTGTTAAACTGGTCCCGACTAAACCGCGCTTTGAGGTACTGAACGACGTGTTCTTTCATAGCTTCGTTCGCGCGCTCTTCACGCAAAGACGAAAAACGCTCAGAGCTGCACTTCTCGTGGCGGCACAGCTGCTTAACGTACAAGCGATGGACCAACTGATCGCCAAATTGCCTCAGGATTGGCTAGCCCGCCGGCCCTACGAACTCTCGCCAGAAGAGATTGCAACTCTGTCGAACGATTCGTTTGAGCTGCACGAAGCACAAAATACCAGGGTGCAGCAGCAATAGCCGGATAAGCCAAACGAGAGCAATTATGACGCCCCGAATCGCCAATGGAACCAAAAAAGTGCGCGATCTCAGCGAGCAAGTGCTCGTGCTGCCGGACGTTTATGAGCCGTGTGACGATACGTATCTGCTCATGGAAGCCGCCTTAAACGAGGTGCACCCCACTGACTCTGTCTTGGAGATCGGCACCGGATGCGGAGTCATCGCTAAGAGGGTCGCAGAACGCGCCCGCTGCGTGATTGCGACTGACAAAAACCCGCGCGCGGTCGAAAATGCGAAGTTGAATGGCGTCGAGGCGATCATGGGGGATCTTTTTGCCGATCTCAACAGCCGGTTTGACCTCATTATCTTTAATCCGCCGTACCTGCCTAGCGGGCGTGACGTGCCCGGCGACTGGCAGACCCGTGCTTGGGATGGGGGTCCCTCGGGGAAGGAAGTCATCGTGCGGTTCCTCTCACAGGTTGGTATCTACTTGACCCAAAAGGGCAGGGTGCTTTTGGTGATCTCGTCGATCACGGGCTACAACGAAGTGACGCAGCTAATGCACGCACAGTTTAAGATCGTCAGAGCAATTGCTGAACGCAAGTTCTTTTTTGAGACGCTGTATGTAGTACTGGGCGCAGAAGCTACGCAATCAGCGGAGCAATAAGCGTTGCAGTAGAGTTTAAAAAGGGCTTATGAACTTGTAAAACAGCAGTTCATCAACGTAAGTGCCGCTGTCTAGCCGCCCTTTCCTCAATCTTCTTCCCTCGCTAACGTAGTTTAAGGAGCGATATAGTGCTGCTGCCGCATTTCCGTCGTAGCAGTTCACTTCTATCTTTTTAATGCCCTGCTCCAAAGCGATCTGCTCAAGCCCGACAATCAGCAATTTTCCAAGGCGTTTTCGTTGAAAAGCGGGATGGACTGCGACGCCGAACGAAGCGACGTGGGCGGCTCTCGACTGCGGGTCGTTCATTATCAGCGTCGCAGTACCGATGATCTTTCCTTGGTGCAGGCCAAGCAAAGTGATCTCATTCGTGTTGAGCCGCCTTAGCCATTGCTCTTTGTTCTTTACTAGATCAGCAACACGGTATCGCTTTGCCAAAAACTGATCGACTTGAATCAGCCACGAGTAAAGGTACTCGTAGCCGCCATTTTGATAATCGTCAATGTGGGCTGCTTTCAGTTCGATAGTTGTTCCATCATCGAGCGTGACGTGATTCACTGATCTGATGATAGTCCCTCAGGATATTGCTTCAGATTTTGACCTAATGAGTCCCAAAAGTGCTTCAAACTCGTCTTTTAGCCTCAGTGAAGCATCCTGCAGCGCTTTTAACGGATCCTTGGATTCCGTTTTGATATGGAATATCGGATTGCTTATCATCGGAAACTTGACGTCGTACGTGGCGCTTTCGACCTGCGGATCTTGAAGCAGCGCGTATTTCAAGACGTTGAGGAACGTGTGGCCCTCATCGAGAAATTCTATCTCGACTTCGTCCTTTGTTGCGTGAATGATCTTAATATTCATTGTCTAGAGATCTTTGAAAACAGGTGGACAACAAAAAGTGCCTTAGATTACGCCCTTTCCGTAGTCCTCCGAGATCTTTCGCGTTTCGATACACTCGCAGCTTGGACATTCGAGCTTGTTCTGCTTCCGCACGAGTGGCATGCGGCATCTCGAGCAGAGCGCCTTTATCACGCCTAAATCCTTTTCAACCGTGCTCAATCTTAAGCTCCTTTCGTCTATTACTCTCGCCTTTATAATGTCTTGCTGGCTAAACTCGGTTTCCAGCTTCGCGACGTATGAGTCCTTCACGTTTGAAATATGAATGGCTCCTTGATCTGCATTTGCGATTTCGCGGTCTTCATGACCTTTTATTCTTGCAATATCAACGAGGACGACTGCATTCTTCAGGTCGATCACCCGGCCGACCACGATGTCGCCCGTCTTAAGCATGGGTGGGGTCTCCATAACGGGTAGGACTCGTACCGTCCGGTCTTTCTTGTCAGTTTCGACTTTTCCCGTTAAGGCGGCGAATATCTTGCCTCTGTCTTCATACGTCCCGTCGCCGGGTAGATATTCTTCAGAAGCACCTATAACGTCCCCTGGTACAACCAAATCCATCATTTCTTATCCTTTCCTTTCTTCTTAGATTTAAGAACAGTAATTCAAACAGCGACTTCTATTCGATAAATTATCGCGTCTACGTATCGTACTGCATCTTTATGAAACTTAAAGGTATGTGCAATGGGCAGTTTGACCTGTATTGCGTCAGTAATGCGGTGCGGCTCGAGGAAGCCCCTCACAAAGCCGTTTACGACAGCATTGTGAAGCAAGTAGATAACTTTACCCACACGTACTGACTTGCTTAAGAACGGCCTATCAGAGCTTCGCTTTTGAGCTCCGAAGGGAGGATTCATCACGACGGTGTCGAACGAACCTTCAAAGTCTTCTATGCTGCTATTTAGCCACGAAGCCTGCACACCGAGTAGCTTCGCGTTCGCTCGAGCGACTTCTAGTGCTCGCTCGTCCGAATCAACGCCCGTCGCAACGCCCCCCAGCAGCGCCGCGCCTAGGGCAAGGACTCCGGTCCCGCAGCCCAAATCCGCCACTGTCAGACCGGCGATGTCACCTCGCATATAGGCAAAATAAAGAAGCTGGGCGGCAACGGGTGCTGACGTGGTGTATTGTTCGCGCGCCGCGGAAGGGGATTCAAACGCTTGCACTTGTTCGAGGATGATTTCAAGCTGACGCTGTCTCATCTTGACAGACCTTTGTAGAGAGAAATCGCCGCGCGGCGGCAAAATTACAGCGAGGCGCTATTCCAGTTGACGGAAGACTTATCGCTTTCTGCTCAACACGTATGCTACAAAAGTCAATCCGGCTAACGCAATCGGTATTTCGAACCCCGGGAGAGGATTGCCGCTCGAACCGCTTGATTGGGCCGTGGCGCTACTCTGCGCAGTGCCGTTGGCGTTCTGGTTCGTTGATGTCGGCGCAATATTAACCGCCTTGTTGACTCCGGCGTAAGCTGTTGCTTGCGTGGTCAAATTGCCTGCCGGATTAGTGCCTGTTACGGTGACACTAAGTGTTTGGTTATTCGCAAGCGTTTTGCTCGCGATTCCTGTCCAAGCCACATCCGCTTGAGTTCCGGTCGCCATATGCACTATGGTGGGCTCAATGGAAGTGTCAGTAGGACTTCCCGTGATCTGGCTTAAATTCGCTGAAAACAGACTTTCTACACTTGTATAATTGACGCCAGGGTTTTGAGTCGTGGGATTATCTGTCAGATGACAGAGGCGACAATTACCGGTTACCATGGTAATGACAGAGAAAGAATTCCCTGTGTTAACGAGCCCTTGGGCAGAGGTTCCTTGTGATCCGTAAATTGCTGGAACTAGGTTCAGCGGCGCGTTGATAACAGTTAACTCAGTTGTCCGGGTAGGGCCATAAGGATCCGCGGCCCTAATGATGTACTGCCCGGGGGAGAGCTGTGGAGTCATCCACGAGAAAAGTATGTAACCATTGGTATGGTTGTCAGCGTCGTTCGCCCCGCCGTCGGTGACGTTCGCTATCTTCACCCACGAACCGCCGTCGTCGGGCAGGCCGTTGCCGTTTTTATCGTAGTAATAAGACAACGTAACCGTGCTTCCGTTTCGCTGCATGTCCGCTTGCACTAGGAGTCTGTCGCCTGAATTAACAGTTGTAGGTTGAAGTTGTACGATCTTCGTCGCGGATGTAGGGGTTATGACAGCGCTTAGTATCAACAAGACCGCGATTGAAGATAGGAGTAGCAGCGTCACTTTGTTCGCCGAGCGTGGCATCCTGGTTACCTCCAATAGTTTCTCAACCATTATCGGCAAGTTCATATATAAAACATTCGAGTGTCCTAATGCGGCACAATCGTTATAATCAAGAACCCGAGCCGCAGAATTGCTGAATCGTCGAGATATGTTTATTACTGTCGAGAACGCTAAAAAGGATAAGATGAATGACTTCTTTTATCCGAGATCGATAGCGGTCATTGGCGCCGCCCGAGAAGAGGACAAAGTGGGGCATTCGGTGCTGAAGAACCTCCTCGATGCCAACTTCCAAGGAGAACTTGTTCCCGTCAACCCGAACGCCGATGAGATCTTAGGGTTAAAAACTTTGCACACGGCAAAGAAGGTCGACCTCGCAGTCATAGTCGTTCCAGCAAAAATAGTCCCTGCTGTTTTGCAAGAATCAGCGCGCGTCGGCGTAAAGGCAGCAATAATTATATCAGCAGGATTTCGAGAATCTGGCGCGCAAGGCGCAAAGCTCGAGGCACAAATTCGGAAGATATCTAAAAAATATGGGATTCGAATCATCGGTCCCAACTGCTTGGGCATCATGAGCACTGGTGCCAACTTGAACGCTTCTTTCGCAAGCGAGTATCCGGTCAAAGGTGGCATTTCGTTGATATCGCAAAGTGGGGCAATCTGCACGTCTTTTCTCGACTGGGCGGCTAATGAAAGCCTTGGATTTGACAAATTAGTGAGTGTCGGAAACAAGGTCGATGTAACTGAAGCTGAGCTTTTGGGTTACATCGCACGCGATCCTTCGACGCGCGTTGTTGCGCTCTACGTCGAGGGTATTGATAATGGGCGCGAGTTTATGCAGGTCTCGAAAGAGGTTTCAAGGCTCAAGCCTGTTATTGCGCTCAAAGCCGGTCGGACCGATATGGGGGCCAAGGCAGCCTCCTCTCACACTGGCGCGCTCGCCGGCTCAGATGCCGCATATGACGCAGCGTTCAAACAGTCAGGGATTTTACGGGTGAATTCGATTGACGAATTCTTCGACGCCGCGAAAGCCTTCTCGCGCTGTCCGATTCCAAAAATTCCCGGTGTAGCGATCATAACGAATGCAGGGGGGCCGGGCGTTCTTGCGAGCGACGCAAGCACCGAGTGCGGTGTGCCTCTGGCGAACTTCACCACAGAGACAATAGAAGCACTGCGAAATGCGCTACCTCAAGAGAGCAACATCTACAACCCGATCGACATTCTCGGGGATGCGAAGCCGCGCCGATATGTAGCGACGCTCGAGATCATTTTGGCCGATCAAAATGTCGGCGGAGTACTCCTACTTCTCACCCCACAAGCCATGACGGAACCTGAAGAGACTGCCGACCTAATCAATAGACTGTCGTTGCACACAAGCAAACCCATCATTACCTCGTTCATTGGAGGAAAAGAGCTGAACAATGCGCGCGAAAAGCTAAAACACGGCAGCGCGGCGAACTTTGATAGTCCGGAAACCGCAGTCAGGGCGGCGCGTAACCTCATCAAGTTTAGGGAGATTGCGACATCCTCAGAGCGCGAACCGACGCAGCTAAGAAGCGGACAGAACCGTGCTGCTCTTTTACGCCTTGAAGCAGTTCGGTCTGAGGGACGAACGACTTTGACAGAAGAAGAAGGTAAAGACGTGCTGCGAGCTTACGGGATGAACACCCCTAGAGAGGCCGTCGTTACTCGGCGGGACAAAGTCATTCAAGCGGCACGCGAGATCGGATATCCTATCGTAATGAAGGTGAGCTCGCCAGACATTGCCCACAAGACCGACGTAGGGGGGGTCATCACGGGCATAAGCAACGATAGAGCGGCTAAAAACGCTTTCGATCAGATATATGCCAACATCAACAAGCGTATGCCCCAAGCGCGCATTGGAGGGGTGATAATCGAAGAGATGGTTGAAGGCGAGGAGGTCATCGTTGGGGTAACTTGCGATCCCCAATTCGGACCTTTTATCACCTTCGGCTTGGGGGGCTTGTACGTGGAAGTGCTAAAAGACGTGTCGCATAGGTTGGCGCCAATAACCGTCACCGAAGCAAAGCAGATGATTTCGGAGGTTAAATCATACCCGATTCTGCTAGGCACGCGCGGCAGAAAGGCCCTCGATATCAACGCGGTGGCCGATACGATCGTGCGGGTCAGCCAAATCAGCCAAGACTTCGAAGAAATCCAAGAGATAGAGATCAACCCGCTGATGGTTCAAGAGAATGGCTGCATCGCGGTGGACGCACTCGTGGTGATAAGCGGGAGACGGTAGTACTAACCAAAAAAACTTGGGAGGTGGATAACTTGGAATCTAAGTGCGATGTACCGACACTTGTTGTAAGTTCAGTATCTGAACGCAGTGGCAAAACTATAATCGCTTTAGGCCTTGCTTTGAACTTTACAGGAGTACTGGGCTTCTACAAGCCTATCCGCGAGAATCTCATCGCAATTGACGGAAATTTGGTCGAGGAGGACGCGTATCTGATGAGGAGCGTCCTCAACTTAGAAGAAGAGTCGTTGCTTTCGCCTTTTACATATAATCTATTTAAAGGCATCAAAGCAGAGGACATCATCTGCGGCCTAAACCGTATTTGCGGTGATAAGCAGGCAGTTTTGCTCGAGGGGACGAAAGATATTAGCACAGGCTTCATTCACGACATTTCAAGCATCCAGCTTGCTCGAAAACTCGACACCGAGATCTTGCTCGTGACCGACATATACTCGCTTGATAAGGTAGCAATGATCAAACTTCTTCTCGAAAAGCTCAAGGTCAGGCTTAAAGGCGTTGTGTTGAATCAATCACAAGATCCTGGATTCGAAAACTACATGATCAAACGAGGCATAAAAATTGTCGGGTCAATCCCGTTCTTAAAGGAGTTGAAAGCCCTTCACAGCTACGAAATAGCCGAAGAACTTGGTGGAGAAGTCATAGTCGAGGGAGAGGGTCGCCTTATCGAGAAGGTCCTGATCGGCGCCATGACGCCGGAATCTGCACTCAAGTACTTCAGACAGGTTCCCGCGAAGGCGGTGATCACTGGAGGTGACAGAGCCGATTTGCAGCTTGCCGCGTTGTCGACTTCGACGTCGTGCCTTGTACTAACCGGAGGACTGTACCCCGCCAATCATGTGATCGCGCGAGCACAAGAGCTCGGTGTAAGCGTGATCTTGGTTCACTTAGATACGCTTACGGCAGCCGAACGCGTAGAGAGACTTACCGCGCGCATCGATCCATCCGACAGCCGCAAAATCAGCTTGATAAAAGAGACCATTCGACAGAATCTCGACACAGATGCACTATGGGGGTAGCGCTTTCGGAGCACGACTAGTGCACTCTACTAGAAATGATTTAAGCCGAACGAAAGTGGCTAAGCGCCTCGCTTTCCTCGTATCTTGTTCCTCAGTGCCTTTTTCGACGTCACATCGCCGACAACGAACCCGTCGGCATCGGACTGCGGCACGTCCTCGGCTGAATGAGGAGAAGCTTTCGCCCTGGTTCTTTCTAGGTCTCCAGGCGCCTGTTCAGACGCATCCAGTTCTATCTTTCTAGACGACCGTCGTCCAGAGACTGCGTCAGACGCACTGTCGTGTGAGCGGTCTCCTGACGGTGGCTCATAACGCAATGCAGGAGCGTCAAACACGCCGCTGCCTCCAGCCGGATAGCCGTCTCTTCTGAAATGATCTTCCTCGTAACGGTCTTCTCCAGACCTGTTTTGCGAGAAGACAAAAAAGAGCGCGATGGAAATGAGCGCAGTGATTGCGATTACAAAGTATACCCAGCTATTGAGATGGGTTAGAACATCGCCAGCGTTATTCGTCCCGGGATCTCCTGCTTTTCCTGCTGCTGCGGTAGCGGGGGTGGGGCTTGCGATTGCAAGCGTTGCCGCGTTTTGCTGGGTATCATAGGGGGGTGTCGCCTGATCTGATGGATCGGTGCCGTTCTTATAAACGACCACACCGATCGTATAACTACCCACTGGCAAACTCATTGGTGTGAACGTTAGGGAACGCGTTTCGTCCACCTTTAACGCAACCACGGCGCTGTCTGAGGTGACGTTTGCGCCCGCGGTGTCCTTATAGATGACGTCAACTCGGACCCCATCAAGAGCGACTTTTCCGTTTTGTAGCGTAACGATAACTTGTGGGGTCGCGGCAGATTGTCCAGTAGTAGCAGTTTTTACAGCGGCGATTTTGACAGACGGCGTCGCAGCTTGTTGCGGCGCTAACGGATTGATGTCTTCCAATCGCTTTGTGAAGTTGTTGTATAAGCTGTCAATTTGATTGAAAATGTTCCCGCCCGTATCGAGCTGTGCGATAGTTGCTTGGTGAGGAATGACCACTGTCGCTTCTGCCAACGGTGCAAATGCAACGAGCGCAATAAATGCCCAACTCAGTGATAGTGCCAGCACTGCGAATCGACGCATATCCTAAATCAGCCTTCTTCTTTGCGTGTACGTCCGTTCCGAGAACTTAACGATTGTGTATGCACGCCGCATCGCGTGGAATCACCCCGACGGAGGCAAGAACCATCCACTGTCAAAAAAACCGCGTCAGTCATTACCGCTTAAAGGCTTAACTTCTTAAACTACGTGCTAGACCGCACCAGCCCGTTTAAAGCAAGACTTTGACGAGGTCTGAATCCTTTATGATCCCTTCAAGTTTTTCATCTGCGGTGACGACCGGTAAAAGCTCAACGTCGAAACGCTGCATTTGTCTCGCGCATTCACTTATCCCTGTTTTATGATAAATTGATGCGTATTCGGCCATCATTATATCCTTTACCGGCACGCTCGGAAGCTCCACTCTGGAAACACCATAGTACAGACTCATCGTGTCCCTGACCGCTTCCCAGGTCCACGCGTCCTCATCCGAGCCGGCTGATAGATCCGCCTTTTCGGTTGTATCTTCGATCTTGCTGGCTTTCAAAAGGGCGCTTTCCGTAGCGATGCCAACAACCCTGTTTGCCGAATCAAGCACTGGGCTCGCGTCGGCATTTGCAAGTTTCATGATTTCGCCTACCACATTAACCGGCGTCATTTCCCAAACTGCGACTATTTCGCGGATGATATAGTCATCAACGGGGGTCTCAATATCCATATCCGCTATGGCGCTTACTATATCCGTTACCGTGATGAAACCGACGAGTTCCGAGTCATCCACAACTGGCATCCGCCTGATGATATTTTCTACGAGAATCCTAGCCGCATCGTTGATGGTCGCGTTCGGAGACACAAAAACGGGCTGCCTTGTCATAAGAAGTGCTATTTGGTCCTCCTCAGGGTTTCGAAATATGTCCCCTCTCGTAACTATGCCTGCAAGCTTGTGATTCTTCACAACAGGTAAGCTTGTTATCCCTTTATCCTTCATAATTTTGAGAGCCGTATCTCGCGATCCTGGAACCTCAACGAAGACGACGTCCCTCGTCATCACATCCTCGACTTTCATCATCTTGGAACCTCAGTAGCCGCGACGCAGTTCAGGCACCGATGGGTCGCGAGCGCGTAGCTTTGAAATCGGCAGTATAAATACCCATTTGCACGCCGACCATTCTGAGCACGTGCGCGTTTTGCCTGCTGACTGCGAAGCCTCGCACGCTCTAGTTGTCGAAGTTCACGTTTAAGCACTTTGCCCCCCGTGAGTGAGAAGAGCGATGTCATCGGGACGAGCTCTTCTAACCACGCTACTTATGATGTTCTTAGTCCCGAAGAGGTTATTTGACCGGTCGTTGAGGACTAGGAGATTAGCTTTCTTGCCAAGATCAATAGAACCGATTTCGTTAGCAACCCCCATTATCCTAGCATTGTTTAGCGTTGCCATTTCGAGCACTTTGCGGTCGTCGCGCAAAAAAGCTTTTGAGGTGAACTCCATTTCTGCAAACATGTTGAGTGAGTTGAACATCACATTGTCCGTGCCGAGCCCAACGGTGGTCGTCTGCAGCATTTGAGCTATTGGCGGGTGCAGAAAAGGCAATCCAACGCCAGTAACTAGATTTGACCTAGGACACACCACGATGGGAATGCCGCTTTCAATCTGGTGCTGAGATGCGTTGGTCATATGAATGAGACAATCGGGATTCAAAGCGATAGCGGAATCAATATCAGAAGCATCTTTTTCGCCTGCGTGAATGGCAACAAACTTGCGGCGTGCGCGTGCCTTGTCGATCATTGCTCTCAGGGATGAACTGCTGACATCACTACTCCCGCTTACCCCAAGGCCGTGCGCGATATCGAGAATAGTATCAATCTCATCTTCTACTATATAGTCCCGTCCGTTATTTGGCCGACCAAGAATCATCACCTGCACTTTTTTCACTGAGCGGATTGCTGTTTTCAACGCGTTAGCGCCGACAACACCCCCCTCCCTAAAATCGGCAAGCGCCGTCGTCCCACTCGCTAGAGCGTCGAGAAGTGACTTGCGCATCGCTTCGATCAAGGCTTTCGGTGCTGCGTCGCGTAATGCTCGGTGCTTCAACCCGTGAGGAGGTTTTACGAGAGTATCTAGGCTGCCGAACGGCACGTCTTTGATTATAGAATCTCCGAGATGGGTGTGCGCGTTGATCAAAGCAGGCATGATGATTCCGCTTGCCCTGCAGTTATCTGGCTTGACATCTGACCGCTCTTCTATTTCGGCGATTCTGCCTGATTCCACGTGGACGTAGCCCGTTATCACTTCAAAATCGCTACCGTTTAGAATCCTTCCGCCGACGACGTAGTCCATAGCAACGTATAAGTCATAGCAAACTGTATTTGAAGCTATGCCGAAAGGGAAGCGCCAAACAGCAGGACCTATGTCAAGCGCGGGTTTGGTGCGATACTACGAATCAGAAGATAAGAACGCCATACACGTCAACCCTCGCTCAATCCTGGTCGCGTGCGTCCTCTCCGCAGCAATCATACTGGCGTTGAATTTCATTATTGCTCGTTAGCTGGCTTGGCATTTGAGCCTTTTTTTACCCAACGAGCGGTTTTACTACTAGTCGATATGGCTTTGGGCGAATCCAGAGTGTTGGAATATTTCAACACAGCTCTCTGGAAAGCATTAGTTTAGAAACGATTTGCATTTTAACGTCACTTCGATCAAGATGTCTCTCGCAAAGGCCGCACTGGATCTCAGTTCCGCTTGAAATAAATGGCGACCAGACTTAGCCTTTTGGCGAAAATTGTCAATGAAAAAGCTGTGCACAACTTTAATTGTGTTATTGAAACTGAGACGCGCGTTTTCGCGAGCTGTGCAGCCAAAACATTGTCGACATGCCTCTGCTCCATTAGAGATTATTCGCCACGAAGCTGATGCCTTATAAAAAAATGCAGTGCGGTCGGCATCTGTGCTCCCGCCCCCAGATTGTTCCTGCTAAACCTCATGCGCACTTCGGGTCAGGGAACAAATAGGTGGCATCCCGCTTAGCGCGGCGGCCTACAGCAGGAGAGCGCCCAAACCGCATTAAGGACTGTACGACGCTTCCGAGACAAGGTTCGTCCGTGGAGACATAAAATTGGTAGCCTCGTGCCTGTGAAACATGGAAATCGGTGGTCCACTGCCTCAAAAGCAAGGATTCACTTCAACAAGCGTTCACGGTTATCCGACGAGCACTATTTACAGCTTACACCGCAAGCTCAATCCCGGCGGCGGTCTTATGACGGCAAAGCAATTCTTTACCGTGCTAGAAATTGAGGCCGCGGTAGCGCTGCTAGATATGGCTGTTGTGCCCAAATTGATGCGCTGGCTGACCAGAATATCTGCAATCAAATCAGGCTAGCAACGGGATGCATTTGACCGTTTCAAAAAACTGTAGCCGCCCCCTTGGTTCTGCAGACGATGTTCTTCAGCGGCTCCGACGGTACTCTGACGGCGCAGTGTAAGGACTTAATAGTAGAGATACAATTACAAATGAAAAGTTCATGGTCCGCTTAGCACGAAATCTGATTCGAATCTCGTTTTTGGTGGTAATACTCCTGTTAACGGCCACCTATGGCATGGCAAGCGTGCAGAAGCAGGCCGACCCTTGGCTCGATCCAGTTGTGACTAAAGGAGAATTCGACTCCACCTCGTGGATCAAAGCTAACACACCACCTACGGCTCATTTCGAGGCAGATATCTTCGGCGGAGAGCTAATAATGGGGATGACCACCCGCATTCCTATAGTTGGTGGCGACTGGTCCAACGCGCCAAATCCCATTGCAGATATGAATGCCTCGCAGCAAATTTACCAAACGCCCAGCGCGATCGAGGCTCACGCTTTGTGCAAACAATACAACCTGACCTATGTTTTCGTTCCGCTCAACAGACTAGTTTTCTGCGGATTTGGCTGGATATCGGTTAACGCGACGAAATTTGATAACAGCGAATACTTCAAGCTTCAATATTCAAATGAGGATGTTCGAATCTATCAAGTGGCTTAACAAAGCAAAAATTCGCGAACGTTTTACATCGCTTGACGCTGTGACCGTCCTCAGATACGTCGCAATTCTCGCTCTGTTCATCTTGTTCGTGAGTTATCGTTTGAATGTCCTGGGGGGCTACGTGATACCTACGTACGGAAATACCATGTATCACGTGGGAATAGAACGGCTGACGCTGGAAACGGGGCACTACCCGACGCAGGAGCTCTCATATAACGGAGGCTTTCCAAACTTTTACGTTCCCGCATATCGGCTGCTCATAGTGTCTCAGTCGGCGTTTTCTGGAATAGATCCAATGGTCATGTCAGGGCTGATGACGATCGCGCTGGCGACCGCCGTATTTGGGGTAATTTACGCATTCTCGAAGCAGCTTGTAGGAGCGAGCGCAGCCGTTTGCGCTCTACTCTTCCTCACGCTGTCGCCAGGAATGACTATCTTCACGATTCGTGCACTGCCAGAGCTCCTTGGGCTCGTTATGTTTCCGCTGACTCTCTTTTTTATTCTGAAAAACAGAACGGAAGGCCCTTTTCAGTTCAATGGATACGTGGCGCTCTCCGTCATCGCAGCCGCAGTAACGGCGCTGACGCATCAGATCACGCTCCTAGTCCTAGCTCTCGTTTTGGCAGTGTATGCCCTCACACAGATCAAAAACAGAGACGAGTTTTTTAAGGCAATTGTCCCCCTCGTTGCATTGATTGCGGTCTATGGGTTGTGGCAAGTCTATTCTTTGCATACCTTAAGCATACTGGGGATCGCTCAAGTCAAGTATCACGAAGGCACCCCGGTCGATTTCTTTGCGAGCGCGTTTAGCGTGGGATTCTTCGATGAAGCTGGCCTTCTTGTCCTCCCTTTTTCGGCGATCGGGCTTTTCTGGCTTGAAAGAAACAAGGTCGACAAGCGGTTCTTGGTGTACTCGTGGGTCATAGCGACCCTCTTGCTCACAAAGAACGATTTGCTTGGAATTGATATATTCATGGACAGATTTCTGACCTTCTTTATTGAGTCGCTGATTATCGTGGGCGGAATTGGAGCATTTGCAGTCCTACAGTTCCTCGACGCCCGCATTGGAAGAGCCATTGAGAGGAGCCCAGAAACGTAACTATACCATGATAAGGCCGCAGCTCATTCCATATCAGTGCTGGACGGCAGCAATTGGCGTACTCCTGCTACTCCCTTTACAGTCTATTTCACTTCCATTACTCTTCGTCCTGCCTGGTCTCGGTTTCTATGTGCTTTATAAAGCCGGCAAGCAGATAGACATTTTAGAGGCCGTATGTTACTCCATTTCCCTAACGCTCGTGCTGGTTCCGACCGCGGCGACAGTGATGTATCTTACGGGCGTCGGCATCGCAATGACTGGAGCCTCCATTGGGCTCGCAGTCATCATAGTCTCGATATTGTCATTTGTTTTTCGAAAAAATAGCACAAAACCACCTGAGCCTAACAGCAGGACAGACAAGCAGAGTCACAAGTTGGTGTTTGTCGCACTTCCCATTCTGCTTGCAGTTGTCCTCGCGCTAGTAGTCAGCGTCCCCCTCTCTAAATCACCAGTCGTTAGCGATGAAGGACTGGTGATGAATCCCACGGAAGCGGGTGACCTGAACTTCCACCTTTCTATCATAGCACGATTCGTTGAATCTCCACACGTACCACCCGAAGACCCGTATCTCCCATCGCATTATGTGGTTTACGATTTTTTCATGCACGTCTATGTGGGGACACTGAGCGTTGTGACAGGCATTAGTTCCCTCACGATCTTTAAGATCACGGTTCCACTGCTCTTCTTTGCCCTTTCTATGAACATCTACGTGCTGTGTAGAAGGACGTTCAATAACGCGACTGCCTTAATCGCGATGATCTTGTACACGCTCGGTGGGGGGCTTGCCTGGATTGTAATCCTCGCTCAAAGGCCGGGCGACGTTTTTCCTTACCTGATTTATCAGTTTACCGACGCTGCGGCTGTTAAATATGATCAGACTCTGCTGTACTATTTGCTGCCACAACCTCAAACATTTGCTTTGGTAATTCTTACATTTGCGTTCACTTTATGGGTGACTCTGATAAAGGAACTTAAAGTACGAAATTTGTTGCTTTTTGGGCTCACGCTGGGCGTGCTGCCATATTATCATCTGATAACCGCGTTCCCATTGTATCTGGCAGTTGGCATCTACGTGGTTTACAAATATGCAAGACGACAAGTTACGTGCGCGCAGTATCATGCGGGCGCTCTCGCAGTCGGGGGTGCTATAGCGACGCCTCTTCTATTCTTGCTTATCGGAGGACCAGCTCAAGTTACAGTGGCGTTTTCAACTTATTCACTGTTTTTCATTTTTGTAGCGTTCGGCCTGATCGCAATTCTCGCGTGTGCCGGAGCTTATCGGTCGCTGAACAATGAAGCTACCAAACCGCTCCTGCTTTTCGCTTTTTCCGCAATAGTAGCCGTGAATTTCATCGCCCTTCCGCTCACTGATAACAGCTACCGATTCTTGGTGTACTTATGGCTTCCAGTCGCCCTTTTTGCCAGCTACTATATTTCGACCGTGGTAGCCGGATTAACAGCTGCACGCTTTTCCTCAGCAAAGATGTCTTTGAAAGTACTGGCCATTGTGGCAGCGCTTCTGCTTGCGCTTCCCACGTCGTATCTGCTGTGGGACTTTTATAACGAAGGGTCGTATGTTCTCGCTTCACCCGCTGAAGTACAAGCTTTGCAGTGGATAAATGGAAATACCCCCAAAGACGCAATATTTCTCGAAGCGCCGTCCACTTTTCCGCGCATTCCAATAGAAACCGGACGAAGGGTGGTTTTCGCTGGCTCCATCTATACGATTCAGTATCACGGCGTCGATCTGCAAACAGAAATAGACGCACTCATGAACGAGCGCAGCCCCGAATCCCTGAGTCTCAGCCTTCTGCAGCACAACGTGTCGTACGTTTTTGTAGGTTCGCGCGAACAACCGTATGAGATTGCCACCACTCTCAAAGATACTAACTATTTCCAGAGCGTGTATTCAAATCCTATGGTTATTATATACAAGGTGAAGAACAGTTAGGCTCCGCATTACCGAACCGGAAGCTGTTGAAGACCTTCAGCGCAACAGGAGAACCTCGTCGTGTATATTGACTTTTCAAGCATATTGGTCTTCATTCTTGGAATAATCTACTTGGTTTTGCTTCCGGGCTATTTGATCCTTGTCGGCCTCAAAGTACGCGATCTTGACGTGATTGAGACACTGGCCACCTCTTTTGGCACAGGGGTAGGGGTGCTAACAGCAATTTCAGTCGCACTTAGCTTAACGGGTAGCGTAGGCCTAACGGCTTCGAGCCTTGTGTCGGCCAACGCAGCAGTTTTAGTTGCGTTGTGCTCTGTTTTAGTTTATATGAGGCGCAAGCGTAAGAAGTAACAGACTAACCATCAAACACATCAGAAGCGCAAGAATCCAAAGCTGGCGTTAACGAATTGACCTATGAAGGACGTTGAAGTATTTTTCGTCGGGAGAGCGAATGCAGGCAAGTCAGCAGTACTTAAAGAGCTTTTTGGGCTAAAAACGCGAGTGGGAAGACGTCCCGGCGTGACAAGAGCGCCGGTGAGATATCAACTTGGTAGTTTTACAGTCATCGATTTGCCTGGAATCGGGTTCCGGCGTGGGCTGAACGGTTACCGACGCGTGCTGCGCGACGTTATCGACGGCGAACGGCACAAGCTAAGACCGCTGTCATTGGGCGTGCAAGTCATCGATGGAAAATCATTCTTAGAGATCACAGAGCGGCATTTCAAGCCTCTTGACGTTGATCTGTTCGAATATTTGCTCGATTCTGAGATTGACCCTATCGTTGCAATCAACAAAATGGACAAAATCGAAGAGCCCGAAGCCAGCTTAGACAAGATAGTGTCGCTGCTTGGAATGCTCCCCCCATACAAACAGTGGGCCGATCGCGTAGTGCCGATCAGCGCCAAAAAACACGACGTCGCACAACTCAAGTGGTTAATTTCGCACAGGCTACAAGGGATGAAAAACAAAATCGGAGGGGGCTAGGCGCTATAGTCCAATCAATGACACCGCGACGGCCTCACCTCTAGAACAACTCCGCCCAGTCAATTCCCACCTCTTGTCTCCGCGCGTGTCGCATCACTCATTACATGCACCTTTTCGCAGGTCGATGCGGTTCTTTGGCAATATCGCGGCCTGTGGCCCATAACTAGCCTTCCGAACTAATCCATACTGAAAGTCGACATCTTTGCGCGCTATATTTTGCTAGGCTTGCTAGCATTGTCTTAGGCAACGTATTTGACATTTGAAGAGACAGCATGTAACTGTGCCTCACCCGTTCACAGCTGCTTTCGATTTGGAAGGGCCCTTGTCTCCGCAAGATAATGCATACGAAGTAATGCACTCAATCAAAGACGGACCCGCCCTGTTTGAAGTTTTAAGCAGATATGATGACTATCTCGCGATTCGACACAAACCCAACTATGAGCCTGGCGATACACTGCAGCTGATAGTTCCTTTCATGATCATTAACGGAATAACAGAGCAGGATGTACGAAAAGCCTCCACTCGAGCGCAACTGGTCGGCGGCGCCAGAGAGCTCATCAAGTGGCTGAAGGACGAAAATTGGAACGTGCATATCATTTCAACTAGCTACGAGCAGCACGCTTACAATGTAGCTTCAAAGCTTGATGTTGAGCGTGAAAAAGTGCACTGCACCCGCTTTCCCTTAGATTCGCTGTCCGAAATTCTAGAAGAAAGCGAGATTGCGTTGATCCACGAAATTCAAAACGAGATCCTCGCGTTTTATTCCAACGCTGACGACGCAGAGACTTCAACATTTGGAAGATTGGCAACCCAGCTTGATGAGTTCTTCTTTGAGATTGCACCTCGTACGCGCATTAAAACGATTTTCGATCAGATCACAGTAGTAGGCGGCACGCGAAAGGTTCAGGCCTTGATGTCAGCGATCGGCGTGGGCAAGCAGACGGACACTGCGGTAATCGGCGATAGCATTACGGACTACAAAATGCTCCAGGAGATTCGAAGAGCCGGCGGGATTTCTATTGCGTTCAATGGAAACTCTTACGCGCTACCCTATGCCAACATTGGCATGGCGTGCGCTGACATTCGTCCCATTCACCTCGTTTTGACCGCGTTCCGAGAGGGCGGACTCAAATCTGCATTTAACTTGGCTGCGTTATGGGAAGTTGAATGTCGCGAATTCGCTAGAGACCCGCGCCTAGTACCAAACCACGCCTTGCGACCCGAGCTAGCACGTTTTTTTGCTAATGCAGACGACACGGAGTTTCCGCGTTTGAGCGTTTTGAACAAGAGAAACAGAGAACAACTGCAGCAGATAGCAGCAATACACGCCAAATTCCGCAGCCTCGTCAGAGGACAAGAGACCGCGCAGCTCGGTTAAAGGCCAAGTGCGGCAAACGCGAAAGGCACTTTTTGGCAGCACCTGGTTGGAAGACTGCGTAGATTCATAGTGGTATGGAACTGCGCTCACAGACCTGAGCCGTCCTGAAAACCGGAGTACGCGTTCTAACCGAGCCAATAAGACGGCGCGGCTTTACGCAGCACATTACACGCATGGACGCAACTCACTTCACACAACAGCAGGAGGCTATTACTCCGCTTTTTCAGCCTTTAAAATCTCATCGAGCGGCTTAGCACCGCTTTTTCCCACCACGAGATTAATCTGACCGGTTTCCGCAGAAATGACGCGACCGCGGACGCTCTTACGCCTTCTTATCCCTGTTTTTTTTGGATGATACCCAACGCCTCCGGAGAGAAGCAGCCTTTTTCGGACCGTCCCCGGAAGATCTCGCCGCATAGCTACGCCATCTTTGTCTGAGCCGCCAGTTATGACAAGCGCATAATCGCTGAGTCCGATCACATCACCATCGAGTGAGTCCCCGATACCGAGACCGAACAGTTTGTTTGCTTGCGCACCTGATACTTCCATCTTGTGTGCTCTCTTCTTGCTTGGGTCAGATATGATTAACCTAAATTCCGCCATTTATGCTACTCCCCTATCCGCTGATCGGCTGTGCACGAGTGTACTTGACAATTTGAAGATCAAACGAGTGCAATTCACTTGGCCCAAAATGGGTTATCTTTGCGCTTGATCGCCAAAAACTCATCCAGCATCAATCGCTCGCTTTGGTCAAGCGCATCGTAGAGTTCTTGCTCCGTTACCTTTACGTGCTTTTCTGGCACGTCGACGTAGAGTACGTCTCCTTCATTTATTTGTCTTCCGACTGTGGGTCCATCAATCGAGACTGCGATCTCTTTCCCTGCACCTATCTCGCTGACGTTCTCGCCTCTATCTTGCATGCCCTTCAGCGCGCCGACCCGGACTCCATCTTCTCGCATCAAGAAGACACCGTTCCTCAGGGTGCCACCGAGCACCTGAACGCCGACTATAGCCGGTTTGTTTTGTCTGAAAACATACCCAGGCAGTATCTTGAATTTGCCGGGCCTCACGATAGTCTCGTAACGCTTTTTGCCGTACAGGGTTTTTTGTTTTTCGGCCCAGGTCTGATACTCATCGATCAAGCCGTAGATCACGTCGTTAACAAACAGGCGGACATTCGACATCTCTGCTGCTTCTTTGGCATCGGGTAAGACATCGACGTTGAAGCCGAGTACAACGGAGTATAAAGGATCGCTTATAGTCTCAGCTTCAACAACGTCTCTGCGAGAGACGTCGCCTAGATTGGCTATGCTAACAGGGACTTCGTTACGACCTAGCTCTCCTGCAAGCGCTTCTAGAGCGCCGATAGTGTCTGCTTTGATTATGACCCCTATATCTTGAGTGCTGACCGCTATGTCACGCATTTCGGATTCAATGCCAGCGACGACTTCATCAATATCGTCCGTTGTAACTCTCAGCGGCGAACCTGCAAGCGCGTTTTCAATGCCCGGGGCTGCTATCTTCACTCCCGCCGCTGCGGTCACTGTCCTAACCCTCTTAAGAACCCCCGTTGATTCTGGTTTCAGCAACGCTCTAATTTTCGTGACGATTGGTCGTCCTAATGTACCGATTACGATCCGATCACCGGCATGGAGAACGCCATCGTATATGATGGCATCAAGGGTCGTGCCGAACCCTTTTTCTTCTTTGATTTCTATTACCGTGCCAAATGCAGGACCGTTAGCGTGAAGCCCCAGATCCTTGTCGAGGAATCGCTGCGCGAGACCAAGCGAAACCATCAGCAGGTCGGGGATGCCTTCGCCCGTTCGCGCGCTTGTTGGAACAACGCCTATGTTTTTAGTGAAATCTCTAATTCTGTCGTACCGATCTGAACTAAAGCCCTGGTTATAGAGCTCCTCTATAAGCACGTATATTCTGTCGTCAAGAAGGCGTTGAGTCCGCTCGCTCTCGAGCTTAAACGCGTCCGTGAACAACATATTGTCGTGCGAAAGCCATCCGTGTATTTTGTCAATCTTGTTAGCCGCGACGATAAAGGGCGTTTTATGGTCTTTCAGGATATTGAGACTTTCTGTCGTCTGCGGCTGGAAGCCCTCGTTAATGTCAACAACAAGTATTGCGATGTCTGCTAAAGCGCCCCCGCGTGCGCGCAGCGTCGTAAAAGCGTGATGGCCGGGCGTATCGATGAATAGTAGCCCAGGCAGGTGTATTCCTTCCAAAAGGGAACCGCAAAGCCTTGCAATAACGTCTAACGGGACTTCCGTTGCTCCTATGTGCTGTGTGATTAGGCCGGGTTCTAGGTCAGCAGTGGTAGTGCCCCGAATTTTGTCAAGCAGGGTCGTTTTACCGTGATCCACGTGACCGAGCACTGCAACAATAGGTGTCCTAAGGTTATTTGGCATAAAAAGTCCCAACCTACATCAACATCTGCGCTTAAATGCCTTGCGTTCAAGCTGCGTTTTGAGCTGCACCCGGGTGATAATATTTATGGTTTGGGTGCGAAGAATGTAGCTGCATTATCGCGGTAGTGGTGTAGTGGCAGCACAAAGGCTTCCCAAGCCTTTAACCCGGGTTCGAGTCCCGGCTACCGCATTCTCTGGCTCGAAGCACTTTTGTTCCGTAAAGCGTGTTAGAAGCACCCTAAAACGAGACGACGACGTCTACTGGTGCTTTAATAAGGGGTTCAAGGTAGCCTCGAGAGAGGGGGGTAGAAGGTCCCCCTCGCTTAAACTGCGAAAGACTGCCGTTAGCGCCGGTTGACTTGTTCCGTTGCTAGTTTTACATCACTTGCCGAAATCGTTTTTCGGTCCGCGAGCTTCGTCAGCGAAACGGCCTTTCTGGCAACGCCACTGCCATAGTCCTCAGCTTTCTCGGCAATCATTTTCACTGCCTTGCGATTGGCCCTTTCAGCTCCAGCTACCTTCATAATTCGCAAAACGACCGCCAATGGAATTTCTGCCATAATTATCGATGTCCTTTAAGATCGCTGCGCATAAAAAAGTTATGATTCACATCCAATCGATTACGCGGCCCGTAAGTCCCCCTTGCACAAACTTGCAAAAATTGATAAATAACTGAATGCGCTAAACTAACATTCATAGTGTCGTGGAAGGCCACTTTTGTTGCTGAGCGTTGCCAACCGCTCGCACTGCACAGTTGAACACGCGCTGCGGCTTGGAGCGATAACGGGCACAAGCGTAAGCAGAAGGATTGAGACATCTCGCTTAAATGGAAAGACAAATACTCGACAAGCGGGGTTGAGGGCCGACCTAGCCTAGGCCGCATACGCATTTTGTACGCGATGTCCGATTAACGCTTTAAAAAAAATGTTTAAAACCGACGGCTTAAATGCGCTTACATACGGGATATTCGATGCCGGCGTCGGTGTGGCCACAGGGGTTGTTGGATTTCCGGTCACCAAGATCATTGAAAATTTGCGGCCTATTTGGATTCCCGCTGCTAATGAAAAGGTCGGGATCGATTTAGCTTTAGGGGCTGCCGCATCGGGTACACGATCAGTTCTTGTAACGAAACACGTTGGATTGAACGTGGCGTCAGACTCTTTGATTACGGCGGCCACCCATGGAGTAGGCGCCGGGTTAGTCGTAATCGCAGGCGACGATCCAGGTGCAAAACTTTCCCAAAACGAGCAGGATTCGCGATATTACGGTAAGATAGCCGAAATCCCGGTAATGGATCCACACAGCGCCCGTAATGCGTATGATTGTGCGTTGAAGGCTTTTGAACAATCCGCATTACTGTCAGTACCGGTAATTGTGCGAATCACAGGCAGGCTTCTGAATACGCAGGGCGTAGTCGAGAGGGTGCCATCTGCACAGGGCGTAAGCAAGAGCATCGAAAAGAGCATCTGGAACCTCACGCATTTGGGGAGGCATCAGCATCTTCTCAGATACGCGTATCCTAAGATGCTGCAATTTGCTGAAACAACAGATCTGAACGAACAAGACGGCGCCGGCGCAATCGGCATTATTTCCGCAGGCTATGCATCAACGCTGGTGGATGATGCAATCCAGGGACGAGACGATGTAGCCCATCTCAGACTCGGCATTGTCAACCCGCTATGTGAGCGCCGAATTGATTCGTTTCTCGAAGAGCACAACCGAGTCCTCGTCGTCGAAGAGAGCTCAGCGCTTGTTGAAGAATCCATTCACGCAAAAGTCCTCGGCAAACTGTCTGGACACGTGCCCCGCTTCGGGGAGCTGACGTCAAACGATGTGACTCAAGCGTTGACCTATATTGAGGCAGATTACATATCGGCAAAGTTTAATGTCGAGACACTCGAAACCAGACGTTACACGGAAGACGTCTGCGATGATTGCCCCTTCTTGCCTTTCTACCGCGCTCTCGGCAAAGTTGATGCGATGGTTGCTGGGGACATGGGCTGCATAATACGCACCGCCAATCCACCTTTTAAACTGATCGACGTAGCTTATTCACTCGGCTCAGCAATTGGCGTGGCTTCGGGGTTTGAACAAGGCGGCCTTGCAATACTAGGAGACTATGCGTTCTTACACAGCGGCATCGCAGCACTAACAAGCGCGGCAGTGTTCAAGCGGAACGTAAAGGTGTTTGTGCTCGAAAACCGAATATCAGCCATAACGGGGGGGCAGCCGACGCCCGAGGTCTCTGACTTGGTCGGTGCCCTATGCCGAAACTATGGCATCACTTACAAGTTGGTGGACGCAGCGGATATGAATGAAATGTCATTTGTAGATCTTCTGCGAGCCGTAAGCAACTCGACAGGAACGCTCGTCGTCGTTATACGAGCCGCCTGCTCAAAGTACGGTCCTCGTCAAAACTCGGGGGCTATCGGTACATCACGGTTCTGATTATATCCTCGAGCTCCTCCTGAGAGACTGATTTCTTTGTCTCACACACGCGTTTTACGTCGTCACGGATCTGACAGAGCTCATCCCGGGTCGGTCGGTAGCCCAACTGAGCGATGACGTACTGCAGGGCTTTTTTTCCGGTGTGCTTGCCAATGACGATCCGTCTCTTGTTGCCTACCAAGTCGGGCGAGAATAGTTCATACGTCTCGGCCTCCTCCAGCACGGCCGCTACGTGTATGCCAGATTCATGAGAGAAGGCATTCAACCCGACGACCGGTTTGTTCTTCGGCAAGCGCAACCGCGAATGATGTTCGACAGTTTTCGACAGCCCCATCAATTTTGACAGGTCGTAGGTATCGATTCCAAACTGTAGGCGCAGCGCGACAAGAAGTTCCTCAAGCGGAGTGTTTCCGACTCGTTCCCCTATCCCGTTCACCGTTGTGTGGAGTTGGAACGCCCCCGCTTCTGCTGCCGTTATAGTGTTTGCTACGGCCATACCGAGATCGTTATGGCAATGAATGCAAAGCGGCAGTTTAACGACCGCTTTCATCGCAGACACCAGACCGTAGCACGTAGACGGCCTCAGCGCACCGACGGTGTCTGCGATGTTAACATAATCAGCCCCATGCTCCTCACCTTGTCTAAAAAAGCGCTTAAGCACTTCTGGATCGGTCCTGGTCGCATCTTCTGCCGCAAACCTGACAATGAGTCCGTGTTCCTTTGCATATTCGAGCGTTGACAGTGCGCACTCCAGCATTTCGTCAAAACTTCGATGATACTTGTGCTTGAGATGCAGATCTGAGGTAGCCATGAACAGGCCCACCACATCCACATCGCAATCTAACGCTTCATCGATGTCGTGGAAAATCGCTCGCGAAAGACAGCATATCTTGGTATTTAGGCCCAGATTCGCAATTTTTTTCACCATAGCCTTTTCTTTCGCTGAAACGGCGGGAAACCCCGCTTCGATCATCTCAACGCCGACTGCGTCCAGCTTCGTCGCAATCTCAACTTTTTCGTCAACGCCAAAAACGACACCCGGGGCCTGCTCTCCGTCGCGCAGCGTGACGTCACAAATCTCTATCTGACCAATAGCTGCCTTAGGCAATGAAGAAGATCCAAAAGGATTCATAAACGACCCGGATGAAGTTCGCAATACACATTCATAGCCGCAACGTAAATATGTTACTAGTCTTCAGAGATCAACCAGTCCACACTGGGGCCGTCCGCTTCAGCCTTAGTTGCTGAGGTTAACGCCAGCACTCCAACGCCTAGCGGCTGGTTGATCAAAACATAGGTTGATAATGAACGGGCAGCAAATAGTACGCGGGGAATAGCGCTTTGGATGCTCCAAGAACTATTAGCGAGAAGATTATCTGCAAGGCGTCAGGAAAAGCGGCCAGCGCTAAGGATTTTGTTCTGGCGCGTGTTGATGCAGCAATGGCCCACGATGGCACGAGTGTGCTTGCCGTAAAAGCATTCGAGGACATGGGCGCTTCCTCTGTTTGGGATTCACACCGGATCACCATTGTCTTTGACCATATTGCCCCAGCTAGCACGGAGGTAGCCGCGACCCTTCAAAAAACAATCCGCACGTGGACAAAAAGCCACGGAATTACGAGCTTCTTTGACGTCGGTGATGGGATATGCCATCAACTCATGGTTGAGCAGGGGCTCGCCCTTCCGGGCACCTTGGTCGTCGGAGCGGATTCGCACTCTTGCACATACGGAGCATTAGGAGCTTTCGCAACAGGAGTGGGTGCGACTGACATGGCAGAGGTGTTTGCAACGGGAACGTTGTGGTTGAAGGTGCCTGAAACGCTCAAGATTGTGCTCAACGGAAAACTCCGAGACCGCGTAGGCGCCAAAGATGTGATTCTTAACATTGCAGGGATTATGGGGGCCGATGGCGCGTCGTACAAGGCTCTGGAATTTTATGGAGAAACGACGGCCGACCTAACCTTGGAAAACAGACTTACTCTGAGTAATATGGCAGTCGAACTAGGCGCGAAAGCAGGCATCGTGCCCCCCGATCGCAAGACTTTTGCGTACCTCAGACACTTTGCACCTCAAGTGGAGTACCAGCCATGCTATTCTGATGACAATGCAGTGTACGCCGATGAGCTGAACGTCAATGTCGATGACTTGGGCCCTCAGGTCGCTTGTCCGCATCAGGTGGACAACGTGAAGGATGTCGAAGAGGTAGTGGGCACAACTATTGACCAAGTGTTCATAGGTTCATGCACGAATGGACGTTTTGAAGATCTTCAGGAGGCGGCGAGCATTCTACGTGGTGAGGCAGTTGCCGTAAGGACGATAGTGGTTCCAGCGTCGAAGCTCGTGCTATTGAATGCTATACGAGCGGGGGTCCTTGAGACATTAATTCAAGCCGGGGCTACCGTTTGCAGTCCCGGGTGCGGCCCATGTCTCGGCGCGCATAACGGGGTTCTAGGACGAGGAGAGGCTTGTCTTTCAACTTCCAACAGAAATTTCAAGGGGAGGATGGGTGCTGAGGGGCTCGTGTACCTCGCCTCTCCCGCTACAGCCGCAGCGACGGCCCTCAAAGGCGAGATCGCCGATCCGCGACAGTCATAGAGAAAGCATCTATCGCTCTGTCAATCACGGGATTCAAACGCCGGCGTCTCTCTTTATTTCCTCAATTTGTTCCATGAGGATCTTTTCAACGGCGTCGAGGAGAAATTCAAGCGATGGACTTCTGACCGTGAATTTTCGCGGGACACCTTTGTAGGACACAATGTCGCCCGTACTGATTGAAATCATCGGCTCTCGCACCACAAGCGTCGCCATAAACTCGCTGGTGTCGCTTTTTTCGACGTCTAGATTCCACACTTTTTCGTCGATCTCTTGTTCAATCTCTTGCGCGCTGTGCTGGACCTTATGGGTGAGAAAAGCCATTTTTTGATTGATTAGGTATTCTTCTTGCGCTGACAATAGCAATGACATAGCAACAACGTTGTTTCGGGACTATTAAACACTTCGTCAGGCTTTTTGTGCTCTCAGTCGGATCTGCGTGCCTTGGCAATGGCGTATGTTTTATATCGGTACATCTTCAAGTAGACTATGATGCTCATCAGGGGAAAAGTGTGGAAATATGGCGATAATGTCAACACTGATTTGATCCTACCCGGTAAGTATCTGAGAACGACCGACGTTAACGTCTTCGCACAACACGCAATGGAGGGCACCGGTGCGGAATTTTCACCGCATGACGGAGACATAATAGTTGCTGGTAAGAACTTTGGTTGTGGGTCATCACGAGAGCAGGCAGCGCTTGCGCTCAAATACGCTAAGATCGGATGTATCGTTGCGAAATCTTTCGCTCGGATCTTTTTCAGAAATGCAATCAATGTAGGCTTGCCAATTATCGAAGCAGACGTCCTTGATTCTGTTGCAGCGGGTGAGGAGATTGAGGTCGACTTATCTTCGGGACTTGTGAGAACCCGCAGCAGGGTCGTACGAGGTGAGGAGCTTCCCAAATTTTTGCAGGAGATCCTCGAAGATGGTGGCTTAGTCGAACATAGAAAGAGGCATCCGCGCACCGCGAGTCCGGCCGTAAATGAGCCTTAACGGGTCTGGGCGGATTCAGCGAGCGGTTTGCTACTCAATGCATATGAGAATCGCTGTTGCTGAGGGAGATGGGGTCGGCAAAGAAGTCATACCCCCTTGTGTTGAGATTCTTAGTCTATTACTGAACAATCCGGAATTCATCCACGTTGACATAGGCTACGCCAAATGGGCTAGCGAAGGCACACCAATAACCAATGCGGATATCGATTTAATTGCACAAGCCGATTGCATGCTCTTGGGGGCTGTAACCAGCGTTCGAGGGAGCAGCGTGCTCGTCAGACTACGAAAAACACTCGATCTCTTCGTGAATCTACGACCTTTTCGATCTTACTCTCTAACCCCTTACGAATTGAACCTTACTATAATACGAGAGAACCTCGAGGGGTTGTACTCCGGCATCGAAGAGCTCTCTGAAGACACTGCCGTCACGCAGCGAGTGGTTACTCGAGCTAATGTGGAAAGGCTTGCGTCGTTCGCGAGCACCTTGCGCAACGTAAAAACAGTAACGATCGTGCATAAGGCAAACGTGCTCAAGTCGGATATTTTCTTTCGAGATGTCTGCGCGCGTGTTTTGCAGCAGCAACACGTGCCCTATAACGAGATGTACGTCGACACAGCTGCATACAATCTTATACGACACCCTGAAACCTTCGATCACATCCTGACGTCGAATTTATTTGGCGATATTCTGTCCGATGAAGCTGCAGCGCTTATCGGAGGGCTCGGACTTTGTCCGAGTGCCAACATCGGCCCGAAATTCGCCATTTTTGAGCCGGTGCACGGATCGGCGCCCCACATCGCTGGGCACGGCATAGCAAACCCAATAGGGGCTATTCTGAGTGCCACAATGCTGCTTGAATGGGCAGGCGAATGCGAAAAAGCCTCCTTAGTAGACGTTTCGGTCAAGCAGACGATAAGCAAAGGCATCACGACGCGGGACATAGGCGGCACGAGTTCGACTAACGAGGTAGCGCGCGAAATAATACGCAATATAAGGTGACGACGTGATTTTTCCCGATCATTGTAAGGACGTCGCGGTAAGAGAATGCGATGATGAACCATCTCCGCCAACAGCAGGTGCGCACATCTACTTCTCATCGCGCTATGTCGTGCTGTTTTGGCAAGGAAAAGTCGAAGTTTACGAACTCGAATTAAAGGGGAACGGCTTGATCCGAACGATATCGAAGGCCAACAGGATTGCAGGCTTTGCCGAAACTCTAGTGTACCGACGCAAGATCGACATCTTCAACAGAAGCAGGCTAATTGCCATCGCAACCCGACTGTGTAAGCCCCCGATAAAAGCAGTCGTGTATCAAGGATTTGATCTTCACTGGACGTTCGTTTGTGACCCCGACCCCACCAGCGTAACCGAGATTGAGGTATTCGACGTATCCCCTCCAGATCCACCATACCTCATCTCGCTCATCAGGAAACTCGACAGTGCTGGCATTTTTGGGGACCTATCCGTGCGTTTTACGCCAGTCATACAAGATCTAAGAAGTGCACGCAGCGCCACGATTTATCCGTGTTCAGCGTCAGGAATTGGGCCAAACTGCCTCAATAACCGCGACATTCACGTCGGTGAACACGCTGTTCTACTGGGGTGCGACATTTCGAAACAAGTACTTGAAGCGCGAGTCCACGGGCTGGAATTCGAACACGTCAACATCTGTCCGACGAAAACAATAAGACCGAACAAACCCTTCATTGCAAAATGTTGCAAGTCAGCGAGGGTCGGACCCACCGAACTTTTTGGAGAGAAGGGTTACGTCGTTCATTGGGGTGCAAATCCATATGAGGTCGCCTCTGCTGTTAGAGATCTCGCAAACGCGATACGTTGATTCGTTCGCGTGCACCAAAATAGCCCCTCATTTGGCAGAAGTGCGGAGGGAGGGATTCGAACCCACGAATGCCTTCGCAACAGGATATCTCAAACAACGGTTCTTAAGTCCTGCGCCTTTGACCTGGCTTGGCTACCTCCGCCCTATATTGACATACCGCACGGACATATAAAAGCCTATTTTTTAACTGGATAGCACTTTTGCTGTTGCATCCGCGGGCCTCGAAGGAGATGCTAGTACGCCCGCCCAAGAGGCTCTCTGTCCAAAGCTAATACGCCGTCGACCATTATTACTAGATGTTGTTCAGTGCGGCGCTGCAGCTCTTGAACTGCTGCACGCCAAACTTGATGATTCCACTTTTTGTATAGAGTTCGTCCCACAATTCCAACAAGCAGTCAAATTAGATAAACGTAGAGTGGCCCCTACTGAACTTCGTGAATGGCCCCTATGGTCTGCGGTTAACGTCATACGGAACTATTCTGCAAACCAAATGCCAGAATACCCCACCCCTGCGAAACACAGAGACAACGGATCGCGAGGTAGCCCGTGGACCTTATGCATCGATTGATGATTATGGCTCTGTCATTTTTTGGAATTTGGTGACACGTTCAATGCTGCGGTGAGGGGCAGGCTTACCATAATCAGACGAGTGGATGCTCCGGTCGGGATTTGAACCCGAGTCGTTGGCTTGCTTCACTGCTAAAGTTCGAAAGGCCAACATGATTGGCCGGACTACACTACCGGAGCTTGAGCATTCGAAAGTGTTGCTGAATAACGCAAAGCACGGCGTATTTTCACAACGCTTGCTGACTACGATTCGCCTTATAAAATATATTTGTTTCTGACCTGTGCACAGCACAGTCCTGAGCTTATAAGCCCTTGACTAAATACACGGATTTTTGACAGCTCCCCGAAGAGCTCATTTTTTTAGAGCACGTCAAGATCCTCGCATTCTCAAATGCGAGTTCCATCAAAAGAATTAAGAAACCTCTGCACAAAGAATCCTCGAGCTGCTTGCCGTATCACAGCTTGTTTGCATAACTGGAAGATTGAAACGAGGAACTATGCGACTATTAATCACAGGTGGCGCGGGCTTCATAGGCAGCAATTTCGTCCACTATATGTTGTCTAAACACAGTGAAGCAGAAATCGTAGTCCTGGACAAACTGACGTACGCAGGCAATATGAGCAGCCTCAAAGACGCGCTAGCTGATATTGAATTCGTCAAAGGCGATATTTGCGATGAGGCAATTGTCAAGCAGTTGCTAAAAGATTGTGACTGTGTCATCAACTTTGCGGCTGAGACGCACGTCGATAGATCAATTACGAGTTCAGCTGCCTTCGTTCAAACGGATGTCCTCGGGACTCACGTCTTGTTAGCAGCGGCTAAAGATTACTCAATTGAGCGATTCGTTCAGATATCAACAGATGAAGTGTACGGAAGCATTGATCGCGGATCATTTAAGGAGACGGATCTGTTGCATCCGTCAAGTCCCTATGCAGCAAGCAAGGCTGGAGCAGACTTGTTGGCGTCATCCTATTTCACAACGTACGGTTTTCCCTGCGTTATTACCCGCAGCTCGAACAACTACGGACCGTATCAGCACCCCGAGAAACTGATCCCTCGCTTTGTTACAAGCGCTATGAGGAACCAGGAGCTGACCGTTTACGGCCAGGGAGACAACGTCCGAGACTGGATACACGTTTCAGACAACTGTGCAGCGATAGACTGCGTTCGCCAAAGGGGCAAAACGGGCGAGACGTATAATATTGGCGCTGGAAACGAGAAGAGCAACTTAGACATAACCAAAGCCATACTGCAGCTAACGCGAAAGCCTTCAACGCTCATTGCCTTCGCAGCGAACCGGCTCGGACACGACCAGAGGTATTCCTTAGACTGTTCGAAGATAAAGTCTCTTGGATGGCAACAGAAGATTTCATTTGAAGACGGATTGACACAAGTCGTTCGGTGGTATCAAGAGAACGAGTGGTGGTGGTCCCCGCTAGTTTGAAAACGGCCTGCCCGCGAAACATAAGCAGAAGCGTTTGCGAAAAGCTGTGTCTCAAAGGGCCCTGATATATCGAACCATCGATTCAAAGATAGCGTTCCCATCAGTAGAACCGAGAAGTTTCTCTGACGCTCGTTCGGGATGCGGCATCATTGCAAGCACGTTTTTTTCTAGATTACTTATTCCAGCGATGTTATCGAGCGAACCGTTGGGGTTTGCAGCCAAAGTGGGGCGTCCAGTATCATCAACGTACCTAAAAACGACCTGATCGTTTTCGTAAAGCTCTTTGAGCAACCGGGGTTCAACGACGTATCGCCCCTCTTTGTGAGCTATAGGAAGATCAACGATCGCGTTCGAAAGTTCCGTGAACGGAGATTTGCCGACAGTTCTAAGCTTTACCCACCTGCAAATGAACTTCGGATACTGATTCAAAGTGAATGTGCCGGGGACCAAGTGCGACTCGCTAAGGATTTGGGCACCGTTGCATATGCCTAGTATAGGCTTCCCATCAGCTGCCATCTGTGCAACCGACTGCATAATCTTGGTTCGTGCCGCAATTGCGCCTGCGCGCAAGTAGTCACCGTATGAAAACCCTCCTGGGATGATTGCGCCGTCAAAACTTTTTAGGGTCTCTTTGTACCAGACAAGTTCTGCACCTACGCCCAAATTGTTCAGCGCTTTTTTAACGTCCAGATCACAGTTACTACCACCGAACCGAAGAATGGCGATGTTCATCTGTCTCTTCTCGACTATTTCGTTATGCGTACGTCATAGTCGTGTATGATGGGATTCGCGAGCAGCCTTTGGCACATTCCGTTAACGAGGTCAGTTGCGTTCTCACGGGAATCTGCTGTGAATTCAAGTTCGTAGGTGGCTGCTTGTTTGACCGATTGACACTCATACCCAAGATGCTTGAGAGCATTTTTTATCGTCGTAGCTTCCGGATCAAGCATGCCATTCTTGAGCTTAATGGTGATCTCAGCGCGATAAAGCATAGCAGTTACTGTTGGATCATAATAGTTAAACATTGGTGCTGATCTGAATGGTTGCCAACCAGCTAGGCAAGCGCGGTCGAAGCATCCCATCTGGCCCGCTCCTGATTGCCGGAAAAATCAAACCAAACGTTGGTGCGCGTGGCTTGGCAGACGGCAGGTGAATCGGACTGTTTGACCTAAGAGCGAGCGTCCGCGGGCTTTCACTGGGTTACCTCTGGCTTTTACCGACACGCGTCAAAACGAGCGCGGCAATCGATATGCCTACGATTGAAGGAATCGCTTCAAAACCGGGCACTCCCGCGGCTTTGGCCGAAACGCTTGGGTTGATGGCCGTTGAATTGGCTGTAGGTGTGGACGTGGTTGAAGGATTGCCTGTCGCGGAGGAGGACGAGAACGGCGTTTGAGCGAGCACCTGTCGTTGCAGAGCAGTCACCTGACTAGCCGACAGCTCTGCGTTTTGTTTGACAATAACCCTACCTTGAGAGTCCGTGAATACAATGAGTGGGGGTTTGCTATAATTATATAGCGTTCCTTGTTCAGTCCCGGCCACGTTTATGTTCACGAAGTTCGACGAAAGTTGAATAACTTTACCATCGGTCCAGGTGTTTTGATCCATGTTTCTGCATCGAGGACACCAGTCTTCGTGAATGTATATCATCACGGGCTTATTTTCCTCGGCTGCAGCTTTCATCCCTGTCGGGTAATCATAAACCCACGGCATCTCATTTTGGGCTTTGACGCTGACCGACAAAGAGAAACTGGCTATAACAAAAAACACAGCCAGCACCGTCATTAGGGCCATGAAACGGCTCACGAAACGCACACACCTACAGGACAACTGTGCTATTTAACTTTTGTTAATCAGAGTTTTGCATTACTGTCCCAAGCCAGCGCGCTCGCGCTGCAACCAGTTAGTTTTGGCGATGCTAAACGTTTCAAACGACGTGCGACTCGCATTCGAAATTAAAATGCCTGAGCGCGGACGGAGATTCCGCGATAACTTATTCAACACCTACGCGCACATTCAACGTGAATCGGCGTGAAAATAATTCAAGCCTCCTCTTACTTCTATCCGCACATCGGTGGAGTCGAAACTCACTGTCTTGAGCTTTCGCAAAGCTTACGCGACCTTGGGCACGAGGTGATTGTTTTGTGCGCCGAAGTCCCCAAGTCTAGGCCAAGTGAGGTCTTGAGCGGACTCACTGTGCACAGATTTCCGGCTGTGAATCTGCCATATATGCCCTATATGTACGCTCTGCGCCGACGCATTGCACAGTTCAATGCCGATGTCGTGCATTCGCACTATCCCCCGCCGTTCATTTCTTATGGAGTGGTCAAAGGCCTACCGCACGTCCCACACGTGCTCACTTACCACTGCGATCTCGAAATTCCCGACAACATGGCGAATCTCAGAATTCCGAACATCTGCAAATACCTTGTGGATGAAGTCAACACAGCCGTATATGCAAAGCCGATCCTCGACAACGTCGCGCAGATAATCGCTACAACTGAATCTTACGCGCGAACTTCCTCTGTGCTGCGAGATTATCGCTATGAAATCGTGCCGAATGGTATTAGACTTGAGACCTTTGACAGACATTTACTCGGCTTAAGCGGTGAAAACAGGCGCCACCAGATACTCTTCGTTGGTCGACTAAGCTCCGTGAAAGGCGTCGACTATCTTGTCAAAGCCGCCAAGATCGTGCTAAGCCAAGTAAGCGACGCGACTTTCGTAATCGTCGGCGATGGAGAAGAGCGAGAACGACTAAAAAGACTCGCTAGAGGCTATGAAGATCGAATCAAATTCTGTGGGCACATATCAAGAGCCGCCCTTCTAAAGCTCTACACAAGCTCTGCGGCACTAGTCCTCCCCTCTTTTACGCGCCTCGAGGCTTTCGGGTTAGTTCTTTTAGAAGCGATGGCATGCGAAACGCCAGTGATTGCTTCCAGGATTCCGGGCGTGCTCGACGTCGTTGGCGAAGGCGGTTTGCTAGTAACGCCTCGAGATCCTTTTTCCCTTGCAAATGCCATTCTAAAGATTTTCGAAAACCCTACAAGCGCAAGATCCATGGGTAAAAACGGTCGCCGGCGCGTTGAACAGAAGTATGATTGGAAAATCATCGCGCAAGAGATCCTTGACCTTTATGCGAATGTGGTAGACGCGTGAACGAAAGAAGATGCGTCAAGAACGACGACTTAATATACGTTAATCGAATTTTCTTCTTAAATGAAAGTTTGCGCCATCGTTCCGGTCGCGCCGTCAGAACCGAACGCACTTATCGAAAGATCAATCAAGAGCCTAGGCGATTTAGACTGTAGTGGTTTCGATTTTGAAGCGTACTACGTCATCGACAGCAGCGGAAAAGACTATGGCCCTTTGTTCCGATTACTGCCGCCGCATTTCCACTTAGTGATCAGAAATGGCAACAGAGGACGCCGGGCTGGCGCTATCAACGACATTATGAACGTGACAGAGGGTGCAGACTGCATTGCGCTATTCGATGTCGATAGCCGACCCGACGCTGATTTTTTGGCAGTGTGTATGCGTGAACTCACGGCGACAAGCGACGGGGTGCTTGCAAGTGGCTGCCGCTACGTGACTAATAAGGTAAACACCCTTACCAAGATCGTTTCAATCGAATACAAGTTTTTCTGTGACATCTATTGTTTTTCCAGGTGGTCAAGGGGCTTCATTCAGTTCAACGGCGTGATAGGGGTGTCAAAAGCACCATTTCTAAGGGCGACAGGTTTTGATGAACGTTGTCCATGTGAGGATCTAGACATTAGCGAGAAGATATATCTCTCGGGGAACCGCGCACTGCTCGCCAAGACGAAGGTGGGGGAACAATCTCCTACTTCCGTTCAAGACTTGTACAACCAAAGAGTTCGATGGTTCCGCGGTGCTGTCGAGGGGTTTCGAAAGTATCTTGGTCCAATGTTCGTCGCTCGCGTTCCTACCGTAGTGAAAGTGACGTGGCTCGGCTCGCTGACGATCCCGTTTTTTTCATACTTATTGGCGCCTTTTGTCTTTATATATTGCAGAGCAATTAGGGTAGAAAGTGATAGCTTATCGGAATCATTCAAAATCCTGCTCGGCTTAGCTGGGTACGCCTGCTTGATGACGCTCTGCGGGATCGTGGCCGTCGGACAGCATCTAACTTCCCGCAAGTGTGAGTGGACCGAGGTAGCCAGATCAGAAGTCTAGCTACTGAGGGGGGCAGATCTTGAACGGCATGCGAACGTGGCTTGCGATTTCACTGACGTTTAGCATAGTCTCGATCCTCGCACTCCTATTGTTCACGATCACGCCGGGCCAGTTGCGTAGCCTTATACAAATTCACCCAGCCTTCTTGGCCGCCGCATTGATCTTTCAGTTCAGTTCGTGGCTCGTATGGGGCGCCCGACTGAAGACCATGTCAGAAGCGGTAGGAGGCGAGCTCCCGTTCAGAAAATCGGTCGAGATCGTCTTGTCAAATCTGTTTGCCGCAGCAATCACTCCGGGACACGCCGGTGGGGAAGTTACGAGAATTCAGCTGTTGCGAGGCTGTAAGCTATCCGTGGGGGATGCCTCTGCGGTCGTCCTCGGAGAAAGAATGCTAGATGCACTTTTCTTAGGCATAGCCGCCCCGATCGCATTTCTGCTGTTTACTCGGTACGTGCAGAGCACGCCCGGGATCATAGCCCTTTTCGGGGCCGCAGCCCTAGTTTTCGGTTTACTCTTTTTCATCATCCTTTATGTTATGGCAAAGCCAAAAAAGGTGAAGTCTTTAGTGACAAAGGTACGCTGGCTGTTCGTCAAAGTGAGAGGCGTTGACAAGGCTGACAGAGCCATGCAAAAGGCTTTGCGAGAGATCGATGTCTTTCACAATAGCTCTAAGCGCTACTTGAAGGATGAACGACGAGCTTTGGCCAAAGGTTTTCTTTTTACGATGGCGTTTTGGCTTCTGCAGTTTTCCATTGCTTCGCTTATTCTCGTCGGCCTCGGATCACAGCCGTGGATTTTGGCGTCCTTTTCTGCCCAAACAGTCCTAATGATGATCGCCATGATTCCACTGACGCCGGGAAACAGCGGCATAGCCGAAGTGAGCACGGCGGCGATTTATTCAGTCTTCGTGAGCACGTCAGTTCTCGGAATCTTCATCCTAGGTTGGAGAGTGATTACTTATTATCTAAACATAGTCGTAGGTGGACTGGTGAGCATAAAGATCCTACAAGATCGACCAGTAGTGGAAGGAGCAGTTGAGGGGGCCGCCCAAGAGGCACAATGAATGGCAGAGGTCAAAAGCTGACCACTCTCCACTTGATGAGCACGCCGTCGCCGATTTGACGGATTTCTTGCAGATTCAGCTTAACGAAGTCGTTGGTCAAGCCTTCTCCATCGACCAGCGTTGGCGCTGCACTGCCCCCAATAATGATGTTCCCTACGTATGTGTAAATTTCATCGACTAAGCCCAAATTTAAAAGGGCGAAATTAAGCGTTGCGCCGCCCTCCACCAAGAGGGATTCCACTCCCTTATCCTTTAAACGCCCAAGCAGCGCAGCCAGATCCACTTTGCGCTCTCCGACAACAAGTATTTCAGCCTTTGTTTCGAGCTCTTCTACCCTGTGACGTGGGGCCTGTCGCGACGTCACTATAAGCGCATTTGGTCCCAAAACGGCCGCAGTCGGTGGCGTTCGGGCCCGGCTATCGACCACCACCCGCAGGGGACTCTCAGTTCTGCCCTGGTCCACTCGCGTGCGCTTGAGTACCACCGACTTTATGGTAAGCTTCGGATCGTCCGCAAGAACGGTCCCTACCCCAACCATGACAGCATCAACATTCGCTTTTAGTGCATCAACTCGCCGCAGGTCGTCTTCCCCAGAAATGCGCACTTGTTTTCTCGCTACTGTGGAGATTTTGCCGTCGGCACTCATTGCTGAATTAATAAAGACATATGGTCTCATCGACTAGCCTCAATTGATCAATGTATATTAGTATCTGGTTCATATTCTATACGATAGCGGCATGCAAAAATACGAGTCTGGAGCACACAGCCGATGTAACCTTTAAAGCTTACGGAAGAGTCTTGAACGACTATTCGAAAATGCCGCAGAAGCTCTCGAAAGCACAATGGTTCTCCTCGATGAAGTGGAGCTTAACAAGACTTGCACAATAAAGATAGGTTCCGACTCTTACGAGAACTTGCTATACGACTGGCTCGCGGAGCTTCTGATCACGTTTGAAATCGGCCGCTTTGCTGGTAAGAAATGTGTGGTCAGAATTGTGGGCTTGTCGTTAACTCCCGATTTTCTGGGCGAAAGATTAGATCCAATCAGGCACAGACTAAACGCAGAAGTAAAGGCAGTGACATATAACAATCTAGCAGTCACGAAAAATGAGATTTATCACGCAGAGGTAACGCTGGACGTGTAGGGGGTTCGATGGCTTTCGAAGAATTGGTCAAACTAGGTGAGTATGTTTGGGAAGTGCCGCAGGACGCAGCGCTGAGGATGCGTGTCCCTGGTCGAATCTTCTTGTCTGAAGTCCTTATGCAACACCTCGAGAGGGGAGCGATACAACAAGTGGCGAATGTCGCGACGCTGCCCGGAATCCAGAAATGGTCGCTCGCGATGCCTGATGTGCACACGGGGTATGGTTTTCCCATCGGCGGCGTTGCCGCGTTCGACGTTAGCGAAGGCGTCCTCTCGCCAGGAGGGGTTGGGTTCGATATCAACTGCGGCACGAGGCTCCTAGTGACGACTCTGTTCAAAGAAGAAATTGAGCCACGAATTGATGAGCTAATAACAACACTATTTGAAGCAATTCCGTCGGGACTTGGCTCGAAGGGACCGCTGCGGCTCTCCGAAAAAGAGCTTAACGACGTGTTCTTCGGGGGGGCAAAGTGGGCCGTTAATCAGGGATATGGAAACCCTGTAGATCTGAAGCACTGCGAGAGCAATGGCTGTTTGGATGGTGCAGATCCTGCAAAAGTCAGTCCGCTGGCGAAAAAGAGGGGCAAACCCCAGCTTGGAAGTCTAGGAAGTGGAAACCACTTCTTAGAAATTCAATGCGTTGATCGGATTTTTGATAAAAAGGCCGCAGACTTGTTTGGTTTGAAAGAACAGCAAGTCTGCATAATGCTTCATTCGGGGTCACGGGGGGCTGGCCATCAAATTTGCACTGACTACTTGAAAATGTTTCAAGCGGCGAGTCGCAAGTATTCCATCGCACTCTCCGACAAGCAACTCGCGTGCGTTCCTGCAGACTCACAAGAGGGGCGAGACTACTTCAGCGCAATGGCAGCAGCTGCCAACTACGCGTGGACAAATAGGCAAGTAATGTCATTTTGGGTGCGAGACGTTCTAGAACAGAAGTTCAACACGACAGCAACCCTCGTGTACGATGTCGCGCACAATATCGCAAAGCTAGAAAAACACACGATCGATGGAGAACGCAAGGAGGTGTACGTGCACCGCAAAGGCGCCACAAGAGCATTCGACAAGGATGAGAGTTATGGAATCGAACAGCCGGTGCTCATCCCAGGCAGCATGGGAACTGCCTCTTACGTTCTGCACGGCACCAAAAAAGCAATGAGCACGACCTTCGGGTCGACGTGCCACGGAGCAGGTCGAGTTCTCAGCCGGAAAGCTGCGAGACGCTCCTTGACTTGGAAAAACGTTACAGAGGGTCTGCAGCGAAAACACATCGCGATAAAAACGCATGATCTTTCGTCAGTGCCAGAAGAGGCACCAGAAGCGTACAAGCCGATAGACGAGGTCATCGACGTCGTTTCAAAGCTCGGCATCTCAGAAGCCGTTGCGCGGCTCACCCCTATGGGGGTCATCAAGGGCTAGCGCTAGCGATCTCTCAAAATGAGCTAATTATGTTGGCAACATGGGCGCAGCGACCTTTGCGCACAAGTTCAGCGATAATCTTATAGGTACTAGTAGCTACATGGTAACTGGGCTAGCTCGGATGGCTCGGCGTCCTCTGTAACCCAAAAACGTCGATAAGTGGGGAGCGAAACAGAAGGAAGGCATTTTAGCAGTTTGACCATCTTGCAATTCAGACAATGAAATTCCGTCCTGCGGGGTCAACGGCCGTGTGTTGCTGATTGGAGAACCAGCGGCATGCGCTCACCGTGAGCACCGGTTCAGGCCCGGAAGGGAGCAAACCTATTGCGGACGCGTGACGCTCGGAGGGTCGCGGGATAGAGAATGAGTTGGGAGCTCTGACAGGCCGCGGAGTGACAACCTTTCTGTGCGCCCATACCCGCTGTTGGGGTAGCCAAGCTTGGTCTACGGCGCTGGTTTGCTAAACCAGTGTCCCTCCGGGACTCGTGGGTTCAAATCCCACCCCCAGCGCTTTCTGTGCGCTCCGTTTCCGTGAAGCCGCACCGGTCCTTCGAGCTACGCAAAAAAGCGTATTCAGATGCTAGTTATAAATACGATGATTGGTTAAAATGCCACACACGCGAGGTATTGATGTGCCCAAGGGTGACAAGGAACAGCCAGAACACGACGAGATCAAGTATATAGTAAGAATCGCGCAAACGGATCTGGACGGAAAGAAAGCAGTCCAGTACGCACTCACAGGTTTGAAAGGCGTGGGAATACGAACGGCGCGAATTCTGACTCAAAGCGCCAACGTAAATCCTACAGACACGATGGGCTATCTGGATGATGAGCAAATAGAAAGGCTGAGGGATTCGGTCGCTAGTTTTGATCAGCACATTCCGGCTTGGATGTTCAACTACCGGAAAAGTCCCGTCACGGGCGAGAACCAACACCTTTTAGGCTCTCAAGTAGATATTACGCTTCGCGAAGATCTTAATCGAATGAAAAAGACCCGAAGCTACGCAGGGATTCGCCACGAAAGAGGACACAAAGTCCGTGGTCAGAGGACCAAATCGACAGGACGCAGAGGGGCAACGGTAGGCGTACAACGCAAAAAGCGGTAATACTAGAAGGTGAGAGAGATGGGGTATCCTGGCAAAAGCAGAAAAACGTTTGATAAGCCCAGTCACCCATGGCAGGGAGCAAGGATCGGCGAAGAAGCCGAGCTCGTAAGAACTTACGGTTTGAAAAACAAGAGAGAGGTCTGGAAAGTCGAGACGACGTTGAGGAAGTATCGACGTGAGGCCCGGAAATTGCTCTTCGACATTCAAGAGGTTGGTGAACGTGGCGAGCACGCAAAGTTTGAGATGGAAAAATTCCTCGACAGATTAAAACGTATAGGTCTGATCAAATATGACTCGTCTCTGGACGACGTGCTCACTCTAGCAAGTGAAGACTTAATGGAGAGGCGGCTACAAACCCAGGTCCAGAAGCAAGGTTTAGCCAATTCCGCCAAGCACGCCAGGCAACTTGTTGTCCACGGACATGTCGCAGTCGCAGGACGCAGAGTAACCGTTCCAAGCTACGTTCTCCCCATAAGTGAACAAGCGCTCGTCGGATACTACGTCGGATCCCCGCTCCGCGAAATTGACGGTTCCGAGAAGCAAGCGAGCGACGGAGCGTGATATAGATCATGGCCGAGCGAAAGTGGGGAATCGCCCATATCTTTGCATCATTTAATAATACGATTATCACCATAACAGATCTTAGTGGCGCCGAGACCATAGCAAAATCATCAGGGGGCATGGTAGTCAAGCAAGACCGCAATGAGAGTTCGCCTTATGCTGCCATGCAGCTTGCCACGAGCGCAGCCGAACAGGCATTGGAGAGGGGCGTCCTCGGTGTTCACGTAAGAGTAAGGGCCCCGGGCGGGAATGGACAGCGGAGCCCCGGTCCGGGAGCGCAAGCTGCGATAAGGGCACTTTCAAGAGCTGGGTTAAAAATAGGCAGAATAGAAGATGTAACCCCTATCCCTCACGACGGCACGCGGTCGCCCGGAGGCAGAAGGGGACGCAGGATCTGACATTTCGGATACAACATGGATTTAGAATTCCTTGAACTCACAGACAGACGGGCGCGTTTCATAATTTCTGGTACGGCACCAGCGTTCGTGAACAGCATTAGACGAAGCATGATGGCTGACGTCCGAGCAATGTCGATCGACGATGTCAACTTTTACAACAACACGTCAGTCCTGTTCGACGAGATGCTTGCGCTTCGTCTCGGACTCATTCCGCTCACAGGAGGGAAACACTATCTCTCCCGGTCTGAGTGTTCCTGTAACGGGGAAGGATGTTTTCAATGTCAGGTGTCCATGACCTTAAACGTGCAGGGACCCGCTACAGTCTACTCAAGGGACCTGGCGTCCGCTGATGCGGAAGTGGTTCCCGCTGACGGCAACATACCTATAATAAAGCTTTTTGAGGGCCAACAACTGCTGCTTGAAGCAATTGCACGAAAAGGCAGCGCCAAGAACCACGCTAAATTTCAGTCGGCAATCGCGACAAGCTACAAGCACTTGCCAAAGTTTTCTGTGCAAGAGTGCAACGGATGTAAAGAATGTGTCGAGGCCTGCCCCAAAGGTATCATCCGGTACGAAAACGGATCCGTGCACATCGCTGACGAACTTGAGTGCACCCTTTGTAATTTGTGCGTCGAAGCTTGCGACACACACGCGATCTCAGTCATCGGCGACCCGCAGCGTTTTGTGTTCTATACAGAGTCAGACGGATCAATGAGTTGCGCAGATCTATTGACGATATCAGTTGAGTCTTTGATGAACAGGGCCGGCGAATTAGCTACGTACCTCGAAGCGTTTGGGTAGGCGGGGGTTGCCAAGCTTGGTCAAAGGCGCTAGGTTGAGGGCCTAGTCTCATAGGAGTTCGTGCGTTCAAATCGCACCCCCCGCATTGGAAATGCTTGACAGGAGATAGCATGGCAAAGCACAGAATAAGGAAGACCAATCCTCAGTTGATGTTACAGATAGACGCCTTCAAAGCGCATGCACGACAGCATCAAGCAAATATTTGGAGAGACACTGCTCGAAGGCTAGAGGCGCCATCGAACAACTACGCCAAAGTCAATTTGAGTCGGCTCAACCGCCATACGAACTCGGGCGATATAGTTATAGTCGCTGGTAAAGTGCTTGGCGCGGGATCAATCGATCATCCGATATCTATAGGTGCGCCGAGTTTTAGTGATAACGCCCGGTCAAAAATCCTCACGGCGGGAGGGACCGTCTTGTCGCTCGATGAAATCGCCCACGAATCTCCAAAGGGCAGCCACGTGAAGATCATACGTTAAAATATAGGAGAGACAGATTTGTGACAGTAATTGACGCTAATGGGTTAATACTTGGGCGTCTTGCCAGCATCGTAGCTCAAAGACTGTTGTGCGGCGAAGAGATCGACGTTATTAACGCGGAAAGCGCGGTAGTTTCAGGGTCGGCAGAAACCACCCTGTCAAAGTATCAAATCCTGCGAAAAAAAGGCTCCAAAGAAAAAGGACCATATTTTCCTAAGCGTTCAGACATGATGCTACGACGTACTGTTCGAGGGATGTTGCCGTATAAAAAATCAGCCGGCAGAGCGGCATTCGAACGGCTACGAGTTTACATTGGAACGCCGGCCGAGCTTTCCAGTGTCAATGCTGAAACGCTTGAACGCGCGCAAAAATCACGATTAAGCACCATTAAGGTTGTGGAGCTAGGAAAGATCTCCCAACAACTTGGGGCTAAGAAATAGGATCGGATACATGGGCCAAAAAACAATCAATTCAAGCGGCAAACGAAAAACCTCAATCGCACGGGCTTCTTTCAAAGAAGGACAAGGCGTGGTGAGGATCAACAAAAAGCTTCTCAACGTAGTTGAGCCCGCGCTTGTGCGAGAGAAGATCCTAGAACCGTTGAATATAGCCGGCGAGTTGGCAAAAAGACTTGATATCAGCGTGACCGTCCGAGGTGGAGGAGTCTTCGGACAGGCCGACGCAGCCCGCACAGCAATAGCTCGGGGATTAATCGACTGGACGAACGATCTGAGTATTAAAGATCTATTTCTGAAACAAGACCGAACACTGCTTGTGAATGACTATCGGCAGAAGGAGCCAAAGAAATTTGGCGGTCGAGGTGCGCGAGCGCGGCGACAAAAATCCTACAGATAACCAGGCTAAGAGATGATACCCGTAAGATGCTTTACGTGTGGCGCAGTGATATCGAAACACTGGGATCAGTATAAGGAGCGCATAAGTGCTGGAGAAGATCCAAAGATGGTTTTGGATGATCTTGGCGTAAAGCGATACTGCTGTCGTAGAATGCTTCTGACACACAAAGAGCTTGTTGATATTTTTGCTCCGTATCAATGACAAGGGGTTGTGGGGTAGCCTGGATATCCTACGGCGTTCGGGACGCCGTAACCTGAGTTCGAATCTCAGCAACCCCATGCAGGCCCTTTAAAAATGGAGGGGAGTCATTGAAAGAAGTTATTGAAAAACTTACTCGTTATGAAAGGGCCAGAATCGTCGGGGCGCGAGCTTTGCAGATTTCTATGGGCGCCCCCACATTGATAGAGTCGAACACCACAGATCCTATAGACATGGCACTAGAAGAACTCAAGAAAGGGGTCATTCCGATAACGATAAAGCGTCGAGGAACCGCACGATGAACTCGATCGAGGCGGTATCTGTAAGTAAGGTATTCGACATAAACGCGACCGATGCGGCCGAAGTAGAGATAGTGACCACGAGCGGCTACGGCCGGTGCTCTTTTCCGGCGCCGGGGGAAGCTATCAGAAGGGCACGAGAACAAGTGCCTACACTCATCGGCAGGGAAGTGAGTCAGCAGGCAGAAATCGACGAAGAGCTACAGGGTATCTTTTCATTGCCGAATATGAGCATGGCGTTCTCAGTTGCAATTGCAAATGCAGCAGCGGCTTCTCTGGGGGTGCCGCTATATCGCTACCTCGGAGGCTTCTTTGCGAATGCTATGCCCTACCCTCTGCTAAAAATCTTTAGCGCCGATGCCGATTATTTTGGTATTCCAATAGGGGCCGGCTCATTTGCCAGCGCAATTGCTTCGCTAGCAAGCATCCATCGAGAGCTCAACAATCTGGACACCCGTGGAGACTCTGCTCATACTGACATTTTGAATCGGTTGACTAGAATCATAGACGGCGTGAGTGGCAGGTTCGGCTTCGAGGTCAAGCTAGGAATGGATTTCAAAGCCTCGAAGTATGCGCAGGGCAAGATTAGTTTTGCGCGCCATGCCTCCGCGACGGGAACCAGCCGACTGCGGTACCTGATAGATCTCGCCCGCCAGTACGATCTGTATTACATCGAAGATCCCTTCGACCGAACAGAGTCTGAGTTTCAGCGGCAGCTAATCGATGAGCTAGGTGTGACGTGTCTGATAGCGTCAGACGGGGATGTCGACACGAGAATTGCAGATGCGCGTTCCCCGAAGAGTCGTAGGGAGACTAATCTTGCATTAATTGCGCCTACAGGTACGGTTTCGAGCGTTTTCGAAACGTACTCCCGTGAGAAAGCCGATGGCCGCAGCTGCGCTTTGCTCACCGATAATTCTGCGACGTGCGACGCATCACCGTCGCAGCTGGCTGTTGCTTTGTCCGCTCCTTTTGTCAAACTAAGCATCACGGGCAGACAGAGCTCTGCAAAAATCAATGAACTTATACGAATAGAACAAGAACTATTTGACGGATCAAGCTACAGAATGGCGAAAAAACCGATCTAAAGGAGGTGGATCAATGGAAGAGACCACGGAATACAAATCTCTCATACCCGTTGACGAATACTTAGCCGCAGGTGTGCACATAGGCACCCAGCAAAAAACGGAAGATATGAAGCGCTTTGTCTATCGCGTTCGAGCAGACGGTCTTTATGTGCTGGACGTGAAGGCTACAGACGAGCGCATAAAAATTGCAGCCAATTTTCTCAGTAAATTCGACCCGGCCCGCATACTTGTGGTTTCAGCACGGCAATACGGTCAATTTCCCGCAACAATGTTTGCTAAAGTAACTGGAGCAAAATCAGTTGTGGGACGCTTTATACCGGGCACGTTGACAAATCCGGAGTATCGCGACTTCGTTGAACCAGATGTAGTTGTCGTGACTGACCCCATTGGAGATTCACAAGCCGTTAAGGAAGCTGTGGATGTCGGCGTTCCAGTAATTGCCATGTGCGATACGAATAATATGACAACACACATTGACATCGTCATCCCCACCAACAACAAAGGACGGAAAGCGTTAGCGCTTATCTATTGGCTCCTCGCAAAGGAGATCACCAAGCTTCGCGGCCAACAGACAGACTACGCAGTCAATGATTTCGAAATAGAAATCTAAGAGAGTAGCTATGAGGAAACCTGCAAAAGCCGGGTCGTGGTACCCGAGTGACCCGCGGGCGCTGGAAGAGCTTTTGCGGAGCTTCGTTGGGAGGCCAGAACCGCGTCAGCTCACGAGTGTGGTAGTTCCTCACGCGGGCTACGCTTGTTCAGGTTTGACGGCAGGAAGGATTTTTTCGATACTTCCTAAGGCGGCCACCTACATAATCATCGGGCCAAATCACCACTATCCTGTTATTTCGGTCTCGAACGAACCGTGGCTGACGCCCCTCGGGACTGTGAGTGTGAACACTGATATTGTGGATGCACTCGATATCGACGTGAACAATGACGCCAACAAAGAGGATAATTCCATAGAACTTCAGCTGCCGTTCCTACAATTCCTATTCGACGACTTCGAAATCGTCCCCATTACCATGGGACTTCAAGGACCTGAATCGATACAGCGTGTTTTCGGGGCAATCCAAAAAGTTGCCGACGAAAACACCGTGCTTGTTGCCTCCAGCGATTTTACGCATTACGAGCCAGAGCACTCCGCGAGAACAACCGATCAGTGGGTAATAGAGCCCATTCTAAAACTTGAGTCACTAGAATTTCTTACGCGAGCTCGCTCGACCTCCGTGTGCGGCTTTGCGCCAATAGCAGTGGCCATCGAATTCGCGAAACATCGAGGCGCTAAACGAGGAGAGCTTATCGATTATTCTACGAGTGCAGACACCTGTGGTGATTCAACCGCGGTGGTCGGCTATGCAGGGATAGTTATGGCCTGATGCTGAAAACGAGCCTGAAAAGAGTTTGCAGCGAGAAGCTACATAGATGATAACCTGTTCAGCACCCGGCAAGATCTATCTGTTCGGAGAACATGCCGTTGTCTACGGAGAGCCGGCGATAGCGTGCGCGATAAACTTGCGTGCATGTGTGTCAGTAGAGGTCGCATCTTCGGGCAAGATCACGATCGATGCCATGGACAAGCGCGCAAACTGCTCCAGTGAAGAGTTTAAGTACGCTTGTTGTGCCGCTCAAATAATCAAAAAACTGTTTGAAACAGACTTTGGCGCTGAGATAACGATTCGGTCGGAATTGCCGCCGCGACAGGGGTTAGGCTCTTCCGCCGCCGTCACAGTTTCAACCATAAAAGCCCTCACTCAGAGTCTCGGCATTGAACTCGATAATGAAACCGTAGCGAAGATAGGCCATAAGGTCGAAAACGAAGTGCAGGGTAAGGCGAGCCCCGCAGATACTTTTGTTTCTTCAACCGGCGGTGTAGTCCTAGTAGAAGAGACCAAAACATCTCATCTCGCCCAGCTCGACATGCCGATCATAATCGGCGCGACCGGCGTTGAGAGAGCAACTCGCGACGTCATCGCCTCCGTATCTGATTTGAGAAAGAAGTACCCTTCTGTAGTGAGCGACGTGATGTCTTCGATGGGAGATATTACGCGCTTCGGAGAACAGAAGCTGGCTGAGGGAGACCTGGTCAGCGTAGGCGAGCTTATGAATATCAACCAAGGGCTCCTCGAGTCGCTCGGAGTAAGTGACGTTACGCTCAGCAGATTAATCTACGCAGCGAGAACCGCCGGCGCCCTCGGTGCCAAAATCACTGGCGCTGGCCGTGGAGGATGTGTATTGGCGATTACAACAAACGGAAAGGTCGACCACGTTACACAAGCTATCGCAAAACAAGGTGCACTAGCGCTGACCACAGCAATTTCGAGTTTAGGCCTGCACGTAGAGGCATAACAGGCGTGACCGACGTGATTTTGCTTAAGATCGGCGGCTCAGTATTAACTGACAAAGGGCGAGAGAGCACCCTACGAGAAGATAACTTGCGTATGGTCGCTCGACAAATCGCCGACGCAAAGAGTTCAGCTCTCATTCTTGTTCACGGAGCAGGCTCCTTTGGACACCCGCAAGTTGTTAAGTATCTATCCAAAGGTCTTAGCGCAAGCGGAATGTGGAAGACCCACTGCGCCGTGCACTCGCTAAACACCGCGTTCATAGACGAACTCCAGTCTCAAGGCGCGGCAGCATTGCCGATCCACCCACTTAATAACGTTACGCTCGACGCCGGCCGGATCACGCATTTTGATACGAACGCGTTGGAGCTGATGCTTGAAAACAATATCATCCCGGTGCTTCACGGCGATGTCGTAATGGATCGTTTAGATGGCTTCAACATCCTCTCAGGTGATCAAATAGTAGCGTTTCTCGCTCAAAAGATGCACCCTAAAAAAATAGGAGTCGGCACAGACGTCGATGGAATCATGTATGGAGGCAGAAAACTGAACCATCTTAGCCCCAGTGAGTTTGAAAAATACCGCGATGGAATTCTCGGTTCCGGGTCGACGGACGTAACGGGGGGGATGTTGCACAAAGTTGTGGAGCTTCTGGAGATTGCTAAGTCATGTATTCAGTCTCAGATATTCAACGCAACTTGCGACGGCAACATCACTAAGTTCTTAACGTCGCACCAAGATGTGGGTACGACGATCTCCGCGGAAAAAGAATGACAACGAACCGAAAAATCGAGCATCTAATGCTCTGTGCTGCTCAAGATGTCGAATCAGGAAGAACAGGCCTCGATGATATTAGATTCGTCCACAACGCAGTTCCTGAATTGACAAAGTCACGGATCGATACGACTGCTACATTCTTAACAAGGCGGTTCACCGCTCCCGTTTTTATAGCAGGAATGACAGGCGGACACGAAGAGACAACTGCTATCAACGCTGCGCTGTCAGAGGCCGCAGAACGACTCGGCATAGGCATTGGTGTGGGGAGTCAACGCGCAGCAATTGAACATCCTGACCAGGTCGAGTCGTTCAGCATAGTTCGAGAGCGAGCCCCCAGCGCTTTTGTGGTAGCCAACATTGGGGCCACACAAGTCAAGGAATATGATATAGAGATCATTGAACGCTTGATCGATATGGTTGACGCAGATGCATTGGCAATTCATCTAAATTTCCTGCAAGAGGCGGTCCAACCAGAGGGTAATACAGATGCTGAAGGATGCCTCGACGCGATGAAATCACTTGCCGTTTCTCTTCGGGTGCCAATGATCGCCAAAGAGACGGGTGCGGGTATTTCGAAAGAAGTCGCAGCTGAGCTAAAAAAGGCGGGCGCTTCTGCAATTGATGTAGGCGGCGCTGGGGGCACGAGCTGGGCAAGAGTTGAGTCGTACCGTGCTCAGAGAGACCCCCTGCTAGAGAGGTTGGGGGTGCTCTATGCCGACTGGGGCATACCGACCGCAATCTCCATTTTGGAGTCCCGCACCTTACCCGTAATCGGAACTGGAGGGATCAGGAACGGCCTCCACGTCGCCAAGTCTATTGCACTGGGTGCGTCGTTGTGCGGGATAGGCTTGCCGCTGCTAAAACCAGCATTCAAAGGGACCAAATATGTACTAAGCGAGATAATGGCGGTCGTTGAAGAATTGAAAGTTGCAATGTTCCTAACTGGATGTAAGACACTCCCTGATCTAAAGCAATGCCCGCTGGTCATTACTGGCGAAACTGGACAGATACTAGAACAACGAGGATTCAACCTAAACGAGTTTCAGCTGAGGAGGTAGCGTTTTGGAGATAGAAGTTAACGCAATTGGCGGCTACGAAGAAGTAGGGCGCAACATGACTGCTATTCGGGTGAACGAAGACATAGTAATCATAGATATGGGCCTTAGACTCGATCGAATCGCAATTCACGAGGATGCAGAAATCGAGAAGATGCATTCTATAGACCTTATCAAGATGGGTGCGATACCAAATGACGCGATGCTAAGTAAAGCAAAGAGATCAGTCAAGGCGATAGTCTGCACGCACGGACACCTCGATCATATAGGCGCCGTCCCCAAGCTTGCACACAGGTATGAAGCCCCGATAATATCAACGCCGTTTACGGCAGAGCTCATCGCACAACAGATCCGCGTTGAGAAGAAATTCGGCGTCGAGAATCCCCTTTACACGCTTGAAGCAGGGCAAGTTTATCAAATAACTCCCGACATAGCGGTTGAATTTGTACGAGCAACGCACAGTATACCCGATCCAATATTCGCCGTTCTGCATACGCCGGCCGGTGCCCTAGTCTACGCGAACGATTTCAAGCTTGATCGGACGCCTGTTATTGGCAAACCCCCCGACTTCAAGCGCTTAAAGAGTTTAGGAAAAGACGGAGTGCTTGCGCTGATCGTCGAAAGTACTCGCGTAAAGGAGGCGGGAAAGACCCCGTCAGAACAGATAGCGAAAGACTTGGTGCGTGACGTTCTTCTCGGCACTGAAGAAGAAGACAACGGAGTGCTCGTAACTACGTTTTCGTCACATATAGCCCGCGTTAAGACGATCTTCGAAGCAGCTCGCGAGATGGACCGGCGCCCGCTCGTCCTAGGTCGCTCTATGGAACGATACCTAGGAACTGCAGAAAAAATGGGATACGTTGAGCTTCCCAATGACATTGGAGTTTATGGGAATAGAAGATCTGTAGAAAAGGTATTAAGGAGAGTAGCGCAGGAAGGGAAAGAAAAATACCTTCCAATCATGACGGGACATCAAGGAGAGCCAGAAGCAATGCTCACGCGGGTCGCAAACGGGCTAACCCCTTACGAAGTCGCGCCCGGTGACAAGATAGTGTTTTCTGCCGAGGTGATACCCACCCCAATAAACGCGGCTAATCGATATACAGTCGAGACCAAGCTCAAAATGCGAGGGGCAAGGCTTTATACTGATGTGCACGTGTCGGGCCACGCAGCCCGCGAAGACCACTGGGAGCTGATCAAGATGCTCAAGCCAGACCATATTTTTCCCACGCACGGAGATCTAACGATGACAAGCTCCTACGTAGAACTTGCAGAAGAAGCAGGTTACAGTCTAAGGGATAATATTCACCTACTAAGAAACGGCCAGAATATTTCGGTGAGACCTTGAGGGCCGAGAAAACCCCCACTAGAGGTGCATTGCACTCAAAAGCAGCACTGTCAAGGAGGGGTTAATAGTGAGTGACTTGGACGACGACTTGCTCAAAAGAAGGACAATAATCGACGAGGCCCTCAACGAGTATGTCCCTGTAGTTTTCCCCGAGGAGTTGTACAAGGCCGCTCGACATCTCATTGAAGCTGGAGGGAAGAGGCTGCGGCCGGTGGTTCTGCTGTTGGGCGCTGAAGCGGTGCAACTCAATATCGCTGTTGAGACGATACTTCCTGCGGCCGTTTCAGTAGAGCTCATCCACAATTTTACGCTGATTCACGACGATATTATGGACGAAGACGCGACAAGACGTTCCATAGAGACCGTGCACACAAAATGGGGTATGTCAGAAGCCGTCTTAGCAGGCGATGCGCTCTATGCTAAAGCCTTCGAGGTGCTTTCTTACACAAAAACAGAACCAGAAAATGCAACAAAATGTCTTAGGCTTCTCTCGAAAGCGTGTCTACGCATCTGCGAAGGACAATGGCTGGATATAAAGTTCGAAAATAACAAAAACATATCAGAGGCCGACTATCTCGACATGGTCCAAAAAAAGACAGCTGTGCTTTACGCAGCTAGTTTGGCAATGGGGGGGATACTTGGAGGCGGCACTGACAGCGAAGTGAACGCCCTGTGGGAGTTTGGAATAGCTATGGGCATAAGCTTCCAGATCCGCGATGATGTGCTCGACTTGATTACGGCGCGTGAAGTGCTTGGAAAAGATAAGGCCAGTGACCTAACAGAAGGCAAGATGACGTTAGTTATGATCCACGGACTCAAGCACAGCATCAGGCTTGACCCATCGCAGCTCACAAGCGAAAAAGCTATCGACAGCGCAATTAAAGATCTAAAAGATGCAGGATCAATCGATTACGCGATGGAAAAGGCAGCTGAGATTCTCCGAGTTGGCAAGTCTCGACTTGCCAAGCTAGGCGATTCAGAGGCGAAATCCAAGCTGCTCAAACTTGCCGACTACATGATTTCAAGAGCGTATTGAAGGCAGCTTATCGGGGCGGTGATGTGGAACCTCAGGCTATAGGCACTGCAATTAAGAAGCACGCTCTGCAAAACGCTATTCTATACAAAGGTAAAGCAGATCCTAACGCTGTTGTCTCAAAGCTCATAGGCGAGCATCCGGAACTTAAACAACAAGCAAGAGAGTTATCTGGCTTGGCAGAGAGCATCATCGCCGACGTCAACGCAATGACGCTTGACGAGCAGGGGCAGCTACTCCAACAGATAGCCCCGGAAGAGCAACACAAAGCAGTAAAGGCGCAACACAAAAAGGCGTACCTCCCGGAGTTGCCTCACCATGAACGTGTAGTCATGCGATTCGCACCTAACCCTAACGGGCCGGCTACGCTTGGCAGCGCTCGCGGAATTGTTGTGAATTCTGAATACGCCAAAAGGTATGAAGGGTCTTTCATTCTACGTTTTGACGATACCGACCCGCAAACGAAGCGACCAATGCTTGAGGCCTACGATTGGTACCTTGAGGATTGCAAATGGCTTGAAGCAACCCCCGACGTCGTAGTCAAAGCTTCGGACCGAATGGAGACATACTACCATTACGCTGAAAAACTCATTGCGCAGGGGGCTGCTTACGTCTGCGCCTGTACCCAGCTGCAATTCAAAAAACTCAAAGACGCAGGATTGGCGTGCCCTGACCGCGAGAACGCCGCAGAGGAGAATATGCGCCTTTGGAAACGGATGCTGGACGGGCGACTAGCCGAAAAAGAAGCGGTCTTGCGGATCAAAACCGACATAACGCATAAGAACCCCGCTTTGCGAGATTGGATTGGTTTTCGAATTGTCGACACGGCACACCCTAGGGGACTGCCATTTCGAGTGTGGCCGATGCTTGATTTCGAATCAGCGATCGAAGACCACGAGCTCGGAGTTACGCACATAATTCGTGGAAAAGACTTACGAGACAGCGAGAGGAGGCAGGAGTTCCTCTACAATTATATGAGCTGGACATATCCGTTCACCCTACATTGGGGGAGGATCAGCATCCACGAATTCGGCAAGTTCTCAACAAGTAAGCTGAGGAGTGAGATTGACAAGGGGCACTATAGTGGCTGGGATGATCCTAGACTCCCCACTTTAAGGGCTTTGAGGCGGAGAGGTTTTGCACCAGAAGCCATCAGGCTGTTTGTCCTTAAATTGGGTATTAACGAGTCGGATATAAGCGTTAGCTTGGAAAACCTCCATGCCGAGAACAGGAAACTTGTGGATCCGGTTGCTCACAGATACTTCTTCGTGTCGGACCCGATTAGAATGAGCATAATCAATGCCAAGCCCACAATTGCGCGCGCTCCACTTCATCCATCATCTTCCGCCTCTTTTAGAGAGATCCCAGTGGACGGCTGTGTATGTGTCAGTGCACAAGATCTCACCGTATCCGGCAATAGTCTGGTGCGATTAAAGGATCTTTACAACGTTCGAATTGTTAAAAAAGAGCCGCTAGAGGCAGAATACGCTGGCGACGAAATCATCAAAGGCATTAGAATAATTCACTGGGCCCCACCAAACGGACCTAATGTCGAGGTCGTCACGCCTAGCGGAGCCGATATCGGGATAGGCGAACCTGGCATAGCTGCTGAGCTGGATCGAGTAGTGCAATTTGAACGCTATGGCTTTGTCAGAGTGGATCAGGTGCTCGAGCAGCACGGCCAGACGAGAATCATTTGCTATTTCACGCACAAGTAGCCGATCTTTAGGGGCTTTTCGACTCAAGGGAGGCACGCTGTGGCCGCTTATCTATTGAAAATTACAAGCAGCAAAGAGATAGCAAAAGAGGCGATTATCACAGATATTCCCAGAGCGCCCCCCATGGCCATAATAGCATTTACTGTACTTGCAAGCTGTGCAGTCTTTTGTGAGCCAAAGACCGATACCCCGCTAGCCTGCTGGGTGTTCATCCCAACACGCACCGGTTCAAGATTGGCCTGTGCTTCATCAACCAGTTCGATAATCGCCTTCAAGAGGATGCCGTTGTCGGCTTTGAAACCCAACAGATTAATGCCACTGTACGAGTTCACGACGTGGTTGTCAGTAGTCATGACTTCTGCCTCGTCGACTTTCAGGGCGCTGACGATGATTTCACGCAAGTTAGACACCATGTTGTTAGCATCAACGAGCACGTAAGCCGTGCGCTGCCCAGCAACTTCAACCAATGCCACCTGAATGCCTAGATCACCCATGCCTTCGTCTCGCCCAAAAATAGGCCCCCGCCTTGCTATTCCGAGCTTGATGTCGCTTGTTAGTGGTTCTGATTGCATCAGTCTCGAAGATGCTTCCCTGATCGCATCAATAAGGTCGAACGAGTTCTTCGTGCCTGCCCACATGGATGACGCGTAAGGAGCTGTGCAGTTGTGCGCATCGATCAGCACAGCGTGCTGCACGCCTCGTGTTCTCGCTTCGGCGTTTGCGACGAGACCAAGCCCATACTCGATGTCCTCTGTTGACTCTGGCGACAAAGTCGAGACAAACAGAACTGAATCGCCAAATCTTTGCGCAAGAAGCTTGATGGCCCCTTTCTGCACTCTAATTGATTTTGACGCGTCCGCACTGTAGCTGGTGTTTTCCACTGCTCGTGCCGCAGCTTCAACTATTTTCAGTGATTCTGTCGCCGAAACCAAGTTGAAATCGTGCGTCGCAGTCCCATGCGGCACAAAAATCTCTCCACCGTCGTCGAGGTTGTTTACAATTCTTACGGGAAGGTTTCCACCACCAATTTCGCCGACGGGACCAGGATGAACAGCCGGCACGACAAATGTCGCTTTCAAGCGCTCGTTCGTCCTGAACGACAGTGTGGTGACGGGGACTTCAACGGCTTCGCCTATCTTTTTGAAGAAGTCCTCCATGCCGGGGGCGCCTTCTACTGTCTGCGCAATGTAGCTACGAATGAAATCCATGCCGCTTACGCCAAAAGATTTTCTCAACGGCGCATCGACGTACCTGATGATGACCAACGCGCCAAGCGTGAACACTACACTGATTGCTACTAAGTTCACGACGTAGCCTGTCGCTCCGAACAGCAGCAAAAAAAGCGCTCCGAATACCGTTTGAAGCGAAGCAGGAACTAGATTTCGAACGAAGCTTTTCTGCGTGATAGCCATCAGCACCAGAATTCTGAAAGCGAAGACGGCGCCCAAGGACATGACGTAGGCTGAGATTGTCAGCTGCCACCCGATTGCAAATGAAATCAGTGCACCGACAACGCAAAAGACGCTGATTATCACGGCTCCCACGAATGCTAACAAAGCAGAGCGATTGACGGTCATAGTGCCTTGCAGAAGCCGAGCCAACGGGTGAGTAAAGGCAGCGGCAAGCACAGCTGGGACGCCGATAAGCATCAGCCCAGCGAGGAGATTTTCTCTCCATCCAAAATTGAAGACACCTGCGCCAACCACGAGCGACAAAGCAAGCGTGACAGGAATGGTGTTCTTCCACCGCGGAGCCGCAAAGACGTATTTCATCAAGCCGGCTGTCGTCTCCTCCATGCCCTTTACGACTTTTTCCTTGGGGCCAAATATCCTCAACTTCATCTAGTTCGCCACATTCTCATTTGTCTTCGAGTTTGAACTCGTGAATCTCCAAGCACCCTCTCCACTGCTCACCAAACCACTTCTTTTTATAATTCATTACTTTAATGCGCCGTTTAAAGATAGGAGCGTCCACAACAAGTGTTTCGTACTCCCCGCCCTCACCCATAATGTGCACCCCATATTTTCGGTGCAATACGGATAAGTCATCGACCGCCTCTTCATCGAGTTTCCTACCGAGCCACGATTCATTCATTCCGTAAGCAGCGACCTGAACAACGATGATGTCCATTGTGCCCGCCATTGCTCGTAACAAGCGTTCGCTGCCTTTGTTCCACAGAGGCGTATACAACTGCAATTCGAGCTGAGTACATATCTTCTTCAGTCGACTCATTTGGTAGTTAGACGCTATCGTACCAGCTACAACGCCGTCCGCTTCCGCGCCTCGCAGCAGGGTTTTCAACAATGTCAATTCATCCTCGTGCGAAAAAGATACTCCCGACACTAGCGGAATGTCGACCGCCTCCGAAATTAGGCGAGTGAGACCTGCGCACGGTACGTGATACAGAAACGAGTCTTCTACGGCCTGCACGTTGACTAACTGCACAACCTCGTGTTCGCGCAACGCGCAGTTCAACGCGCAGACAGAGTCCTTGCCACCAGAAATCAGAGCAATCAAACGCATTCAGACTCCAACAAGGGTAACGGAAACAGCAGTAGTTAACCTTCTTTGAGGGCGACGTCAATTGCTTTCAGCGGCACGTCGGCTAACGCTTTACCAATTACCGCTTTTGCGATCTTTGCCGCGTGCGACTCATTTTCGGCATTTAAGACTTTGATCTCGAGTATCACCCCAACAAGAGCCGTATTAGACACCAAGTAGACGCTGTCGAATATTTCACCACAGGCGGGACACGACATCGACCCAACCGACACTTCAACCTTGCTCAGTTTTGGGTTTAAGCGCTTACCCACCTCCGATATTGCTATGCCGATTGCATCATCGACCGATTTGACGTCCTTCACCAACCACGCAGCCTCGAGCGTGACATAATAATTGGGCATACTCCAGTGTAAGTCAACAAAGTTAATTAATATTGGCACAAAGTCGTTCCAACAAAGAGGCTAGCGTTAAATGAGCCTAAGAGCCACAGCTACTCTCTTTGTTGGAGCTTAAGCGCCCCTACCCGAACGCCCGCATCAAGCCACCCGTGGCCATAGCTAAAGCATACCAGTGCATTGACCAAATCGCCGCTTGTCCGAAAATAGACTCCGTCCTCATAGTACGACCGCGCCATGGTCAAGAAATCGTCAGAATATTTCTTGTTTATAACAATCTCTGCACGTTCCAGCGCGATGCGGAGCATCGTTTCATACAGCGCTACTTTATCCACAATCTGGGACATTTTGAGCACCAGCAAACGTTTCAAGCGCTTGCTTTTCCACGAAGTGAAGCGACGCTGGTATGACAAGGACGTGCAAAGGAGGGCCAAAATCGTACTCCTTCAGCCTCGCCAACACGTCTGCTTTAACCGTCGGTGAACGCGAACCCGCTCGCGCAATGCCTACGGCTAGTAGAGATGCCAACTGATTGCGTCCTTTCTCATGTTCACTGTGAAGCAACAGTTCGATTCCTTGGCCAAGCGTCATAAGCTGTTCCTGTATATCTAAAAAGAGCAACGTGTGTAGATCGCTTCTTAAATTTGCAGTAACCGTATTGTAGGGCACGTCAGACACTTCTCTGAAAGGGAACGCAATGGTTGCCGATTTGCCAAAACGGTAGTTTTGAAGCCCGGTCAATCCGCATACCGCCGTGGCAATAGACACCCCGTGAATAATTTGCGTGCTTATCCCTCTGTCGTGCGCCCGTATCCTTAAATCGACGTGCGTTGTAGAGATCATCGCGTCGCCCGCTGTTAAGAAAGCGACATTCTTCCTCTCGGCATCTCGCAAAATTGTCTCGCCAGGGACTTGCTCAACATCATTTCGGTCGAGCAGACGGATTTCGCGCTTATAGAATCCTTCCAATTTCTCAATTGTGGTTCCTATAAGCTTTGAGCTGTAGAACTCCGCGTATACCACGTCAGCATTTTCGATCGCATGTAGTCCTTTCACCGTTACGTCTTCTTCGTCGTACAAGCCTAACCCAACGAAGGTCAGCACCGCATCACCTCATTTCACAAGCAGAATTCGGCAAATAACTTAGCGTCAACTGAAATAGCTTTTTCTCTCGGCAAATTGGGATCTTTAATTCGTTTTAACGCCCATACTTTAGGCTTTGGAGACCCGAAAGAAGATAAGCGTCGCGTGTTCTTATATCGTGCGGATGCCTGTGTCGGCGAAAAAGAAATTGTGCGTTAATGTACCAAAGCACGAAGGCGAGCGAGTCAGGAAAGAGCTCAAGGAACTTGGCCTCCTAGATGAGAGATACAGCATAGAAGAACGACGTGATCGACTTTATATCCCTTTCAAAGGAGAATCCAATGAGGTTCGCTATGATCTTGAACCATGCGCGTTGAAACCCCGGCTGCAACCGCTTCGCAAGAGGCTTGGAATCCGGTACGACGTCATTGGGGACATTGCTGTAATTGACTGGTTCGATGGAATTCTAGCCGCCGCGAGAGAGCTTCTGCAGACACGACGAGACGTGAAAGTTGTACTGGCAGCGGTTAGTGGCGTAGGTGGTGAATATCGGCTCAAGGACCTTGTCTTCGTCGCGGGCGAAAGAAGGACGGAAACGGTGCACAAAGAATATGGCTCAAGATTACAAGTGGATGTTGCGAGCGTCTATTTCAGCCCACGGCTAGCTACAGAACGGCATCGCATAGCCGAGTTAGTGCAATCAAGCGAAACTGTGGTGGACATGTTTGCCGGCGTTGGGCCTTTTACGATACTGTTGGCCAAGAAAGTCAAAAAAGGGATTGCTTTTGAGAAGAATCCCGATGCCTTTCGCTGCTTGAAGAACAATATCGAACTGAACAGATTGCATAACGTCGAGGCGTGCTTCGGCAACGCTAAAGACCTGGCCCCTAAGTTTAGAGGCGTAGCAGACCGGGTCATTATGAATTTGCCGCATTCGGCCTTTGATTTCCTGTGCGACGCCGTAACGATGCTTAGCGGAAGTGGCGGCTTTGTCCATTATTATGACGTCAAACCCGAAAACGAGTTTCATCGTACAATTGAAATCGTCAAAGAAGCTGTCGGGAGATTTGATAGAACGGTCGATGGAATTCGCCTTAAGAAAGTAAGGTCCTACGCTCCGCGCCAGTACCATATCGTACTCGACATAAAAATTTCCCCACGCTGACGATGCTCGTTTGCTTCGCGGACGCCGCAACTCTGAAACAGCTACGTTATTATTGGAACCAGAGGGGTGTGCCTTTTATGCTTGGCGCACAGCACTTGATCAGAGATTTCTTGAACCCGTTGTGGCTCCACGTCCAACAAGTTGGCGGTTTCCTTGACGGTTTTCTGCTTGTCGATTAGTTCTAGCAAGATTTGATCGAGGAGATCGTACGAGATACCGAGTTCTTCCTCGTCAGTTTGTCCTAACCAAAGTCCAGCAGAAGGAGCTTTCGAGATTATTCTGTCAGGAATCCCTACGTATCGGGCCAACTGAAACACTTGAGTTTTATAGAGGCTGCCTATGGGTAAAGCGTCAACGCCGCCGTCTCCGTACTTGGTGAAGTAGCCCATGAACAGCTCTGTCTTATTACCTGTTCCTAAAACTAGCCGCAAGTCTACGTTCGACGCGACGTAGTTCAACGTCATTCTGATCCGCGGCTTCAAATTTGCTTCGGCGTTCGAAACTTGACCATTTATGCGGGGAGGCAGTATAGGACGCGCCGCTTCTCTAAAGCAGTCGATTAGGTCGCTGATTTCTATTACTGTGAACGATAGCCCAAACGCTTCTGCGATAGAGGTTGCGTCGAGAACGTCTTGCGCGGAGGTGACGGCTGTTTCAGGGAGTATTAACGCCTTAGTGTTCACAACGTCGTGCGCCAACGCGGCCACAACAGAGGAGTCCACACCCCCACTCAATGCAACGACCGCCCCCTTAGCTTTGGCAGATAGTATGCTGCCTTTTATAAAGGTTTTAAGTTGCTGGGTTATTTGAGCAAGGGCCCGTTCGTTTAGTGAGAGGGGATACATGCTAAACGATGCCTTGAGGGGGGTTCAATCGTTAGCGCCGAAGACATCCTTGACGGTGCTAAAAACCTTAGCCTTGCGACTAGCTCGCCCTGTAGTCTCACCCTTTAAAGATGCTAGTTCTCTAAAGAGCGCCTTTTCTCTTTCGGTCAGATTCTTCGGAATTTCAACGATCAGTGTCGTGTATTGGTCGCCGCGGCCATGTCTGTGAACGCTAGGGGCTCCCTTGTTTCTCAAGCGGATGGTTGTGCCGCCTTGCGTCCCTTCGGGAATGTCTACTTTTATCGCTCCGTATACGGAAGGTACTCCAATTTGCCCGCCTAGTGCCGCAGCTGACACGCTGATTGATAGGTCGCTATAGATGTCGTCGCCCTCACGTTTGAAGACTGGATGTGGTAGCACGCGCACTACGACAAGGAAATCGCCTGAAGGCCCGCCACGAGCGCCTGCCGAACCCTCACCAGGTTTTCGGATATGCAAGCCCGTATATGCTCCTGGAGGAACCTTGATCGGCACAGTCTTAGTTGTTCGTAGCCTTCCGGCACCACTACAGCTCTTGCACGCGGTCTCAAAAACCTTTCCCTCGCCTTTGCATTGAGAACACGTTTCTATCCTGATAAGCTGCGCCCCGAAGATATTCTGAGCCCGTTGTATCTCACCGCTGCCACCGCAGGACGGGCACGTTCTTATGTCAGTGCCGGGTTCAGCACCGGTTCCCGCACAATGTTCACAGCGTTCATAACGCGGAATTTCAACACTAACTTCCGTCCCAAAAATTGAGTCCTCAAACGACACTTGAACTTCGACTGCGACATCGGGACCTCTTTGTGGACCTGACGGGCGCGCCCTTGTTTGAGTTCGGAATGGACTCTCACCGAACCCTCCTCCGAAAAACGTTTCGAAAATATCGGAAAAGTTGCCAAACCCGCCGAAATCGCTGAAGCCAGCACCAGGCGCACCTTGCTGGGCACCTTGCTGGAAACCAGATTGTCCCAATCTGTCGTAGGTTGCACGCTTGCTTGGATTGCTGAGTGTCTCATAAGCCTCTGTAATCTCCTTAAACTTGTCTTCTCCCTCGCTTTTGTCGGGGCAAACATCAGGATGATATTTTAAAGCAAGTTTCCTATAAGCTTTCTTTATCTCTGCCTCTGTGGCAGTTTTGTCAACTCCTAGCACTTCGTAATAATCACGATTCATGAGGTCTATTTACACACTATTTCTCATCGACTACCTCGTAGTCCGATTCTTCGGTCGGGGGTTCTTGTTTTGCATCTTCTGCAGTCTTAGCGTAGAGCTCGGTCGTAATTTGATAAATCGTGTTCGTTAGTTGTTCTGTTGCCTGTTTAATGGCCTGGATGTCTGTACCGTTGAGGGCCTCGCGCACTTTTTCGATTTCGGTCGAAACCTTGCTCTTATTAGAAGCGTCGACCTTATCTCCAGACTCTCTCAACGTTTTTTCGGCCGTATATATCATAGAATCCGCGCCATTTCTGATCTCGGCTTCTTCTTTCTTCTTTCGATCCTCATCAGCGTGGGCCTCAGCATCTTTCATCAAGCGGTCAATCTCTTCTTTGCTGAGACCGCTCGTTGACGTGATAGTAATCTTCTGCTCATTGCCTGTTCCCAAATCCTTAGCCGAAACGTGCACAATACCGTTAGCGTCTATATCGAAAGTGACGTCGATTTGGGGAACTCCTCGCTGCGCAGGGGGGATTCCGACTAACTGAAATCGCCCGAGGGTTTTGTTGCCGACAGCCATTTCACGTTCACCCTGAAGCACGTGAATCTCAACAGAGGTCTGGCTATCAGCTGCAGTCGAAAATATTTGAGATTTCTTGGTAGGAATAGTGGCATTCTTTTCAATGAGTTTAGTGAACACACCGCCGAGGGTTTCAATTCCCAAGGATAAGGGAGTGACGTCAAGCAGCAACACGTCTTTCACCTCGCCGACAAGAATACCGGCTTGGATTGCAGCGCCGATTGCCACGCATTCGTCCGGGTTAATGCCACGATCGGGCTCTTTGCCAAGATATTGCTTTATGGCGTTTTGCACCGAAGGAGTGCGAGTAGAGCCCCCGACTAGTAGGATGCGGTCGATATCCTTTGGCTCAAGCTTTGCGTCTTTCATAGCCTGTCTCATCGGCCCCATAGTCTTTTCGACCAAATCCACTGTAAGCTTGTCAAACTGCGCCCGCGTCAACGACATATCCAAGTGCTTTGGGCCGTTTTGATCTGCCGTAATGAAGGGGAGGTTCACCGCCGCAGTGGTCAACGTTGACAACTCGATCTTAGCCTTCTCTGCCGCCTCCTTGAGCCTCTGCAAGGCCGTCTTGTCGTTTCTGAGATCGATGCCATGGTCCTTCTTGAACTGATCGGCAAGATAATCGATGATCCTTTGATCAAAGTCATCGCCACCGAGCAGGTTGTTGCCGTTAGTAGCTTTTACGTGAAATACCCCGTCACCGATATCCAATATCGAGACGTCAAATGTTCCGCCGCCAAGATCAAAAACCAAAATCTTCTGATCTTCGGCTTTATCCAAGCCGTACGCGAGGGCAGATGCTGTTGGTTCATTAATAATCCGCAAGACTTCAAGACCTGCTATAGTACCCGCGTCTTTCGTGGCTTGACGCTGACTATCGTTGAAATACGCAGGGACAGTGACAACGGCTTGGCTCACCTTCTCACCAAGATAATTCTCAGCATCTTGCCGCAATTTCTGTATGATCATTGCTGAGATTTCTTGTGGTGTGTAGGTCTTGCCTTCAATGGCGACCGTGAAGTCAGAGCCCATCTTCCTTTTTATAGACGAAATTGTGTGATCTGGATTAGTAATCGCCTGCCTTTTTGCAATCTCGCCTACAACTCGTTCATTCTTCACGAAAGCTACTACGGAGGGCGTCGTTCGATTTCCTTCTGCGTTTGGGATTACTACTGGTTCTCCTCCTTCCATGACTGCGACGACAGAGTTAGTCGTTCCTAAATCTATGCCTATTACCTTGCTCATCTGTCCACCTTATTTGTGTTTTTGTTAACCTTCACTTTAGAAGGCCGAATCACCTTTTCATGAAGCTTATAGCCCTTTTGAATCTCCTCAGTTATCACGTTATCTGGCAGGTTAGTATCCACTTCAGTCATAATCGCTTCGTGCACGTGTGGATCAAACAACTGTCCAACCGAGTCTATCCTCGTGACTCCGTTCCTAGTCAAAATATCGCAAAGCTGCTTGCGTATCAACTCGATTCCGTCATAGACGCCTTGGACGCCCTCAGCCCTTAGTGCCTCAGCAGCTCGCTCGAGATTGTCAGAGATATCAAGTAACTCCCTAATCAGATCGACGGACGCATACTTAGCGAGATCCTTGCTTTGGATTTTAGTTCGGCGCTTGAAGTTTTCGAAGTCAGCTTGAAGCCTTTGTAAGCGCGAAAGGTATTCTTCATTCTGTTCTTTGACGTTGTCAAGCTCCTCCAAAATAGCTGCTTCCTCAGGGGGAGTTTCGACTTCGACAAGCTCCTGGTCGTCATCTTGTTGAATCAGCGATACCTCCTCAAAGAAAAGACTATTTTTTTATATGTTTAAACTTCTATATAAAAGCTTCTTTAGCAGTTAAATCAAAAAAGATCGGGTCTATGAGCTTCTTTACGTCGATATTAACCCCCACGCGTTCGCATTTTTTGGCTTGGAGTTTAAACGTATTACTACGTGATGATATGGCACCCTGGTGCTGTTAGAAGCTTCGTGCGCATTAAGATAGTGAACCGTGCCCGCAGCGTGCCTCAAACGATAGTGCTATAGTTGTCGATGTTCTTTCTAATCGTCGTGGCGGATTCCACGGTGCAGTGTACACCAATGATTTTTCCAGCTTCAACGAGGATCCCGTGCCCGAAACGACAATTCTCGCCGATTATCGCACCTAAATTCATTACGTGGTGCAGCTCTCCGTCAAGAAATGGCATAGCAAGCTTTGTTTGCTCTGCGATGAAATGAGAGCCGATCATTGTATTTTTCCCAATGATAGAATTTGCGACGAGCGAGTGAGAGCCCAGTCGTACGTCGTTCATAACCAAAGAATTTCGCACCTCGGTAAACGAGTCGATGGTAACGCCATTTCCTATGCTCGTCGACGGGAGTATAGTCACATTAGGTCCAATCTCAGCGTCTCTTCCTATGACGACCGGGCCGAGCACATAAGACCCAGACCGTATTATCGAGTTTTCGCCAACGATGACGCTTCCCCTCACTTTAGCGTCGTCTTCGATTTGGCCGTCTTGCTGGGTGGGCACCTCCTTTAAAGAAGCAAGCACTGCCGCGTTTGCGTTAAGCAAATCCCAGGGGTAACTGGCATCGATCCACATGGAGGTAGTGTGGACGCCTGTGACGTCATACTGCTTCTCGATCATCCTCTGAATGGTATCCGTTATCTCGTATTCACCCCGGGGAGATATCTTTGTGTACGGTATCTCATTGAAGGCAGCAGGAGCAAAAACGTAGATGCCCGTATTGATGTAGTGGCTAATATCCGTCCCGGGCTTTTCGACTATTTGAGTGACGCGGTTGCCTTCCGTGGTGACGACTCCATAGCCCTTAACGTTTTCTTTCACGGTGAGAAGGAGCGTCACGTCGCCGGATGCGTTGCTCATGACTTCTTCTATGGCTTGCGGGCTAGTGAGATTGTCGCCATTTAGAACTAAGAAGTTTTCCTCGATTGAATCTTCGGCCAGCTTTATCGCGTGAGCAGTTCCGAGCTGCTGCGGCTGCTCGACGTAGTTTATTGTAACGCCGAATTTCTTGCCACCCTCAAAATAGTTCATTACTTTTTCTTTTTTGTAGCCGACTACCAAACTGATGTCGGTGACGCCGCACCCTGCCAGAGAATCGATCACATATTCAAGAATGGGCCTATTAGCCACCGGTACCATTGCTTTCGGCTGAGTCAGTGTGAATGGCCTTAGTCGCGTTCCTTCGCCTGCAGCTAGAACAATGGCTTTCACCGTATCACTTCGCACATCTATACGGAAAATAACTATATAGGCGTTACTTATCATGCTGATTTGGAAAGTCAGTTTTGATTTGACGTTCCAAAGCTTGTTGTGGTCATGTTCTTAGGTGATTCATGAGAGGGGATCAATGCACGAATCTGCAGGAACTGACGCGAGTTGTTGTTGGTAACGCTATTTACCCGGACAATACGATGCGAGGCAAACGCAAAGCATTTGCCGAACACGTCAGAGCGTTTCATAACGATTCTCGGATCCCGCTTCAAGCAGATTATGAAGGAATTGTGTTGATGTCTGCCCATCAGCCAAACTTCCTTCCCTACAGTGGGGTCTTGCGCAAGGCGGTGCTCGTCCATGCGGTGGCCGAGCAGTTGCGGAAGAGACTTGACTGCCCTGTGGTTGAGCTCTTTTGTTTTGCCGACCAGGACTTCGCTAATGAGCGATGGTTCCGAGAAGCGCAGCTCCCCAGCGTCAGAAACAGAAACGGCACGCTTACCCTCCACTTGTCGGTCTCTCCCGCGTACCACAACAAGCTCATGCGCGCTGTTCCGAAGCCAGACAGCGCGGAAGTAGCAAAGCTAAAAAGTGACATTGAGCGTTGGGCGATCGAGTCGTTCGAGTCGGTGATGAAGCACGCGAAGCGTTTGAAGCTGCCGGTTCCGGACGTCGACCTCGACACGCGCACCGTATCTGACGTTATCGATCGGGCGTATGAGAGAAGCACGAACGCAGCTGATTTTAACGCATTCTTTTTCGCGTACCTGATTGAAGAGTGTGGGTATACAACCGCCTTCGCGCGGTTTTCCCAATGCCAACAGGTGTTCAGTGATGAGATTGCTTTTCTGTTGGAAAACTACGACCAGTACGCTAGATTGATAGCCGAGGCGCAGAAGAACCCAGGTACGACGCCACCAGTCCCTGTTTGGTATCATTGCCCATGCGGTGGAAAAGCTGACGTAGAGATGAGGGGGGCGCCCGATCATGCGCTCGTGGCGAAGTGTCGCGCGTGTACCACAACCGTAGAGTTTCCAGGGGATTTACGCTCAGCTCTGGGACAGATGTTGCCCAACGTGTCGCTCCGAGCAGAGGCAATGCTTATCGCCTTTAGCGGCATAGGCGTTTCGTTCTACGTCGGCGGCCACGGAGGCGCCGAATATCTGGGCAGAGCTGAGAAGATCGCTGGAGCGCTTGGGATGCGATTCCCTGTCGTCTCGATGTGGAGGCCGAAAGACATGTACGGGGGGGTTGGACAGCTGGACGCAGTTCTTGAGCTGCTGAGGGTACGATCTCAATACAATCTCGTGAAGGATGAGAAGTGCGACGTGGAGATCGTACAGGGCGGGTTGGACGATATTCTCGCGGACATTGACGGCGTCATCTGCGCGCTTGACAACTTGAAAAGTGCAGTCGCAAATAGGAAACTTGATGGCTTTAGAGAGAAGATAGCTACAATAGTAAGTATGCAAAATGAGTTGAGAACACGATTTGAACGAAACCAGATCGCAAGAGATCGCTCGATCGTGGGCAATGCCGCGAAAACGCTGACAGTGGTGCCCTCCATCCTTGATTATGCAACTAATATAGGGATACGATCGACCTGTGCTCAGTGGTCGTACGCACTAAAAACAAACATAAGTTTCAAAGCAGACGTGCCTTTGCGCACCAATACTTCGATGGACGCATTGTTCAACTCGACAAAACAACTGTGTACTGGTGATTTATTTGGGTAAAGTAATTCTAGCGATCGGGGCTCATCCAGATGATTGTGAGCTAGGCTGCTACGCGACGTTAGCCTACCACAAACACAAAGACGATGAAGTGCACCTTCTTGTGCTCTCAAGGGGCGAAGCAGGGGGGCCAAGTGACAAAAGAATCAGTGAGTGTAAGAAAGCTGCACAGGTCCTCGGCGCGGACAGTATCACTATCGAGGATCTCAAGGATCGGATGATTACAACTGACTACCAGACAATCGAGCTTATTCAAGCAAAGGTAGATGCATTACAGCCCGATAGAATATATACACACAGTTCGCACGACAATCACCAAGATCATCGAAATGCCGCCCTTGCAACTATGACGTTGTACAGGCACGTGGATGATATTTTTCTCTATGAGTCTCCCAGCGTGTCACTTGAGTTTACTCCACGAGTTTTTGTCAACATTACGAATTTCTTCCACATCAAACTCGAAGCGTTAAAGCTTCACGAAACGCAGAATGATAAGTACTACGTGCGAACAGAAGCGATAGCTGGTCTCGCACAGTATCGCGCTTTTCAGGCTGGCATGTTAGCGACTCATAATCACAGTAAAGCTGAAGCGTTCGATCTGGCAAAGCTGACCTTATGACGATTGCTTAAACGAAGAGAGAGTTTTTGGCTAGCTTAGCCTTTTGGCTTGACAGTCTTCGTCTGTCTTGACTGCTAAGCGCTGCTCTCAAAGCCCTTATTATCAGGAAGAAGATTGTTACGAAGACGCGCGCAGCAAATAACGAATACGCAGTGGTTCCTCTGGTGTCATTTGTCAGCATTGAAGGATGGCCTTAAAAAGCCCGATTGCGACCACCATGGCAATACACAAGCCGATCGACTTAGTTAATCGCTCCGTTACCTCCGACTGATCTAATCTGGCAAATACGTGAGCGAAATAGCGAAGCCAGGACGACAACCACGGCACTGAACGCGAGAACAATTTGCACTAAGTTCGAAATACGTTCCTTTTTATCTTCTCTTTCCAATGCAAATATGATTCAAAGCGGGAACCATGGGCTCATTGCCTATTCTGATCACGATGAGATCAAATTATCAACGCGTGTCGCCAAAGAACCGACTGAGCTTTGCGAGGCCCCCATCTATGCGGATTTTTGGCTCGTAGTTGATGATTCGCTTTGCGTTTCTGATATCCGCCAGTGACCTCCTGCCGTCGCCGATACGCGGCGCGTCGTGCTCGATGCTCGAATCAGAAAGAGCTATTTTCTTGATCGTCATCGCCAGTTCATTTATGGACGTCTCGCGCCCGCTCCCTATGTTCACCACTAAATTTGCTGCATCGCTACTTGCCGCCAGCAAATTCGCATTCGCCACGTCTGTTACATACACGAAGTCCCGGGTCTGGTTCCCGTCGCCGTGTATTTGCAGAGGTGCGTTTCTTGTTGCATTATAGAAGAATGCACTAATCACGCCAGAGTACGCGTTTTCCGGACGTTGATAAGGACCATAAACGTTGAAGTATCGCAAAGACAGCGTGCTGAGGCCATACAAATTATGATAAGCAGCCATGTAGAGTTCGCCGCAATGCTTGCTCACGGCATAGGGAGACAGAGGACGTATCGGCTGCGCTTCATCTATGGGAAAAGAATCAGCATTTCCATAGACGGCAGCACTCGATGAATAAACGAGCTTAGACACGTCATTTCTTCGAGCAGCCTCACAGACCGATAAAGTACCCTTCACGTTGTTGTCCATATCGACGAATGGCGCTCTGGTGCTTGCGACTACGTCGACCTGAGCGGCGGTGTGGAAAACTACGTCAACATCATTAAACGCCTCGTTCGTCGCGCCGGTATCTCTGATATCCGTCTTGATTAGGCGCACGTTCGGCAATCGAACTACCCGCGCTGCGTTGCTTAGATTGTCAAGTATGCGTACTTCCGCGTATTCGGGAGAGATTAGCTCGGCAATCTGGTTTCCTATAAACCCGTAACCACCTGTAACTAACGCAATCATGTTATAAACGAAAAAGATTCAGGTCTTATTCCGTACGAATAATACTTAAAAGCATCGTTGGCCAGCCGGCGCACCAAACGGTGCGGCAAAGACGTCTAAAGAACGGCCCTAGGTAAGGGTCCGCCATTTGAAGGGATATTCCGCACGGAGCTTGTCATTCTTGCACGGCGGATATTCTGCGTTTGGACACGCGTTCAAGCAGTCAGAGCCGCAAACTGGGACGAAACGCCCCGACCGATCTCGCATTGCCAACTGTCCGAGAGTGCGGCATCGTGTCGCGTCGCCAGGTATGAGATCCAGCGGTTCTTGACAAAGAGAGAGACCCATGTCGTAATGATCACAAAGCGACGCGAGATATGTGTAGAGCGTGAGTCGGTCTTTCGGGCTTAGCGTGTACTTTTTTCCATTAAAGACATAGCGAGTCCGGACTAGCGCAGCGGACTCCGCGTAGCCGCCTTCCTCGATCCTTACGAGTAATTTCCGAAACGCTCGGGAATTGAAACTCCCCGTTGACGTAGTAATGTTGCAAACGTCCATCGAGCTCAACGTCTGAAACAGTTCGTCCAACTCACCGTAATCGTCGGTCAGCCCAGAGATTATCGGATCAACTCTCACTGAGACGTTGACGCCCGCACTCACAAGCTTTTCGATGGCCCTCAGCCTGCGAAAGACTTCTGGCGCATTGCTGATCGCGCTGAGCTTGTCACGGTTGAGACTCTCACAGGTGAAGGATACGCGAAATCTTTCATAATCTGCCCAGCGAGTTTCAAGGACTTTCAAAGCGAGGTCCGATTTAGTGACGATAGTAAAAAAGACGCCGTGGTCTGCGGCGATACCCATTGCGTCGAGGGAAGTTTTCCACACAAGATCAAGCGGTTGAAATGGATCTGTCACAGCGCAAAAATATAGAGGAGGACACGTGCGAATCGTTCTTAACTCGCTATCAAGCAGCTTAGGTGTATTTTCGTACACCTCGATGAGACGTCCGTTCGCGGACCACGGGTAGCTCTTCGCGTAGCAATATGCGCAATCAAAAACGCAGTGCCCGCTCTTCGTGATATTTACGATACCTGCGTGCGGGCATCGCCGCCGCTCGACACCGTAGGGAAAATCGTGAATAACTCTGCTTTGTCTTTCTACAGGAATTGCTTTGAACATGGCACAGGGTTATGGTGCAATATATCAACCTAATAATAATAGCTGCCGCCGGTCACCCCACTTTTGCTCGGCTGAGTTTGAGCGAAGATCGCAAGCTTAAAGACTGGATAACATATAGATTGCATAAAGAGCGACCATCGGTTCGGCAAGCAGGAACGTATCCAAATCAACAAGCAATCGTCAAATGAACTGGCTAGAAAAAATCGTTTACAGGCTGAACATTATTTTATTCAGAATAAGCACGGGGAGCGCCCGCGTCCGCCTAGCACGAAGATTAGGAGTACGTATAGGCAGCAACTGTGAACTCTATTACTGCAACTTGAGCACCGAACCGTACTTGATTTCGATCGGAAATAACTGCAAGATTACGTACGGCGTTACCTTTATGACTCACGACGGAGCCAAATGGGTGCTCGAGCAGAACGCGGACTTCGAAGGCAGCAAATTCGGGCCCATAATTATTCGGGATAACTCTTTCATCGGCGTTAACGCGATTATAATGCCGGGCGTAGTTATCGGTCCCAGCAGCGTGGTAGGGGCGGGAGCGGTCGTCACAAAAGACGTGCCGCCGAACACTGTTTATGCGGGCAATCCTGCACGGTTCATCAGCACTTACGAGGAGTACTTGGAGAAGTGCCGTTTGAAAAACACAGGGAACATTCCTCGAAAGGAGCTGAAAGCCGTTTTGACCAACATGTTTGAGCGCGAACTGGATCAGCACATCAAACTCCCAGACGAGCCGGTCCTCGAAACCCATGAGCCGACGCATTGATGAATAGCAGCTCACAGCGGACGAGCTCAGGTGCATACGACAAGGGATCCCATCACGGCACCGAGAGGCCGTCGTCTGAATACTAAGTCAATCTGCACCGCCTTGAGCAGGTTCCGCGAAAGAGATTGAAGTTCGGCCCGCCAAAAAAAGGCCGCAGAACAGAAGCGAATACGCGTCAACCGCAGCACAGGTTGGGCCAAAATGAGTTTGTTCTGGACGTTTCTTTCAAACGACGGGCATCGTTGCGCTCGCCTTTGCGGCTGCCCACATATCGTGCCGGGCGGCTTGTAGCTACAGCTGTAATTACCGATAGCCCAAGTAGTTTAATATTCCCTTTATCTCTGCGCTTGTGACAAAAACCGGATCTCGATGCTTGTACTTTTTTATCTCTTTTCGGAGTGATAAGTCGCTGTAATATTCTTGCACGAGTGACAGTTCTTTCATTCGGGCCCCTCGCCGGTCATATCCTTGCCATTCGAAGTTCGACACCCTCACTACGCACCTAGTCTCCTAACTTCATCTTTTCTCAGCTAAGATCAAATCCTAGCCTAAATCAAGCTTTAATCAAGGTTCTATAGTCTATTACCGTATCTTGGCAGTGAATGCGGCTTCGTGAGTGCGCTGACTCTGAGAAACGATCAAGAACAGTGCGAGAACTGGCCCAGCAAGCGAAGCGGAGTATGTTAAAAAATTAGTTGCTGTCGAGAGCCAAAAGCTCTTTGCATAGCGCCTTTTCTTTCGACGCACAGGCTTCGTTCGAGTATTTCTCAAGTGCGACTGACCTGCACATTTGTGGAAACGCATCGTTTGCCAAAGCTTCTGAAATTTTTCTTGCGATGTCATCAGGATCGTCAGAGGCGACATACCCCGTCACCCCATCATCTACAGTGTCTCTAATTCCTAACACGTTCGTTCCAACTGCCGGCGTGCCGCAACACATTGCCTCTATCAGAACCCTCGGCTGTCCTTCCGTTGAACTGGTCATCACAATCAAGTCTGCCATATTCATGAATTTCGGCACGTCGGAATATTGCACTGCGCCCGTGAAAATGACTTTGTCCGCGATACCAAGGGATTTTGTCATGTCCTTAAGCTCATTTTCCAGAGCTCCAGAACCGACTATAAACAGCTTGAAGTGCTCAGGAAGCTGTGCGGCTGCCTTTAGAAGGAGGTCAAGCCGTTTGACTGCATGCAGTCTTCCAATATACATGAGTACCTTTTCATCTCGGACGCTGTAAGTCTTTTTGAGCTCAGTGACATCAATTCCGGGTTTAAAAATGTCTTCATCGAACGTCAATGGTATGATCTCCACTCTCTTAGCGCCTCTTTCGCGAAGCTCCTTCTCAAGAGACTGGTTTCGCGTGACCAAAACATCGGCGTTTCTTATGACATAGTTCTCGATAAGTCTTGCAACTGTTCCAAGAATTCTGCCTTTGTTCACGTGTGTGACTTGATCCGCCCAGTTGTATTCATAAAAAACGATTGAAGGCTTCTTTTTTGCCTTTGCTGCGACTATTGCTCCCGGACACGCAGCAGAAATGCCCCGGACCAGTGCATTCCCTTTCAATCGCTTAGCGATTCTGAATGTGCTTAAGGCGACATATGAAAAGTGCCAAAGACCAAATTTCTCGAACAAGGCCGACGGAACGTGTTCTATGGCGGGGGCCAAATCAAATTTGCTTGTGTCCCCTGTAAACAAGAATAGATCGCACAGATCCTCGTATCTCAGCAAGAAATCTTTGAGCAGACGAAGCATGCTGCCGTCTGTTTTCACGCTGTCAATCAGTCGAACGTCGAATGAAGTTACAAACAGGATTCTGCACCTTTTTTGAGGCATCCGATTGATCATAGCAGAGTAAACGTTAATAATCTTTTAGATGCGCCAACAAAAGTAGATTTAACAAGAGCAGCCTGAATGGTTGACCTATAATGGCCAACACCGTCGCGAGACTTGCGTCGGTTTTTCAAAAAGCACGCGACTTGTTGTCCGCACAGTACATCCGAAGCGTCTTGCGAGGGCTCTCGGTTCTGCGGGGCGGATATGCGCTGGCGAAACTCATATCGCTGGCGGAAGAACTTTTTGTGGGGCGTTACCTCGGCGTACAGGTTTACGGAACTTATCTCGTCATTCTGGCCATAGCTACAATCTTAAGCGCAGTGATGACGCTCGGATTGCCGAAGGCCGTCGTGAAGATCGTTGCCGAACGAAACGAGCGTATTGCCGACGTGCCGATCAATGCTCTTTATATTGCTTTTTTTCTCTCGATTGCAGTATCTCTGCCCGTAATCGTCGTCGGCTTTTATAGCAACTTGCTAAACCTGCGTGGCATCAGCCAGTACGAGTTGATTTTTGTTACGGAATAGCGGTTCTGCTTACGATATACACCGTTGCACAATCTTTCAAACTGGCGCTCTACAAGATTAGATTTGTTGTTATAGCAGACATCATTTATTGGGGCGTCGCGCTCATCTTCTTTGTCGTTTTTCGCAACTTGACGCTCGGCTTAGTCGGCATATGCGTCGGCTCCTTACTCGGTTCTCTTGTCCTGATTCACGAAGTGCCCCTGGGTTTCCCGCGCGTTTCGATTGCGAGAATGAGGTCACTAATCCCACTCACCGTCTATTTGGGCGCTGACAGCGTCCTCGGCGTCTCAGCGCAGCAGATTAGCATCCTTTACCTGAATGTTATAGCGAGCGCTTACGCCGTTGGGGTGTTTGGCGCACACTATCGGTCGAGTATTTTCCTGATTGTGCCGCTCGTAACCGTCCTTTCTATGGTATTATACCCTCGCTTTTGCTCTCTCGACTGGAGTTTGCGGCCACGGGTTGGGAGGTATCTAGCTTACTTCGGCGTTCCAATATGTTTGGCCGGGTTTTTACTACCTTACGTAAGTGGCGTTGTCTTCTTGCGCATTTTTAGAGTTCAAGAGATTCGGCCATTGTTGCTTGTACTCGCGGCTTATTCTGGGCTTTTTGTCTATTACAGAATCTGGGACAAATTAGTCACTGCGTGTGAGGGCGCCAAGATTGTTGGCTGGGGGTAGTTTTCGCCGCAGTTGCATTCCTTTCGGTCATGGTATCGCTTACCCCCATTTTAGGCGGCATGCTCGCAATTGCTACCGGAATGGTCTCTAATGAGATCACATACAGTGTCGTGCTTCTAAGCTGGTTCAAGCTGCGCGTGACTGGAAAACGGCGACCAAAAACTATAAGTGAGTAGAGCATAGCGATTTATATGGGGCATATTATTACACGGTTTGAGGTAGTCCACGGCTAATGCGAGAGCGATACGAGCAGAATCAGGGGTATTCTAGACTGGAATCGCCTCAGCCGCCAACGACGCAGCACAGTCACAAGGTTGAGCGAACGCGTTCGAGGGAGCTGGGCAAGAAAGTGTCTGTGGGCATTTTACTTACGACCCTTACGCTGCTGCTTATCACTATAGGGTTCGCTGGATACTGGAACGGCGGCATCGGCTTGATCGACCACGATACCGCGACGAACATCGCGTTAGCAAAAAACGTTCAACAAACCAGCGTTTTAAGCCCAAATGATCCAAACGCCGCCGCTGGTGACGTCTGGTATAACATTAACCCGCCTGGCCTCCCAATCGTATTTAGCGCAGTCGCTATACTCGGTGGGGTGAATATCAGCATGAACTCCGAACTGCTCGTTCTGCTGCAGGGGTTTTCCGCGTTCATCTTGGTAGCCTTCATTCTCACCACTTTTGTCGTAGTAAAGAAAATCACAGGCGACACGCGAATAGCCGCCCTGGCATCGTTTTTTTCAGCAACGTTCAGCTCGAACCCGGCAATCTTAGGGCCGCAATACATTGTCGCGTCAAGCTTCGGGCTGATACTGATGATGCTTGGGACGTACTACCTCTACGCGGCAATCAAGGATGATGCGGGTAAGCCTATCCTGACATCAAAATATACATTTCTAGGTGCTCTTACCGTGACGACGCTTATTTTTACGCACAGGCTTTCTACCACGACGTTTTATTACATTTTCACCATCTTCATCGTGCTCTATGTGCTGATCAATCTTGGCACTCGCATGCATTTGAAGCAGATAAGTGCAATGGTCCTGCTACCTGTCATGATTAGCGCCCCTTGGTGGCTGTCCATGTATCTCCACTACCAAACGCTACCGTGGAGCATTCCACAGATCTTGACTTTGTCGGCAGGCATGTTGGGGCTCGCAGCCGTCGGCATGCTTTTCAGCGGGAGAAACGATCAAAGGTCACCGCAAAAACGCCGCGACAGACTGTTTGCCGTAATTGGCCACACGACAAAAGACGTCCTTAATTTAATCATAGTTTTGGTTCTAGTCGCGATGGCTGGAGTAATTGCGGTTTCCCTTGTGTTTTCTGCTCAGACGGCGTTCTCGCTAGCTTTCATGGTTTCAAGTCTTGGCCTTATCCCAATTCTGAGTGTTCTGGTTTACAAAACAACCCTCTGGGACCGAGCTGAGACAAACCTGCGTAACATGCTTGTTTCAAGCTGGCTCCTCGTGGCATTGGTACCCGCGCTAATCGGTGTTTTGGGAGTCGCAGTGCCGCACATGCCCTATCTTGTTCAACGCGTTGTGCCGCACGTTCTGCTAAATCAAGGCGGGGTGCAGTCCATACTCTACCTCGTGCTCCCGCTGTCAATACTTGCTGCACTCCTTGTTTTTCGGCTCGCATATGAACCGCAGCCACGCGTTCACGGCTTGCGACGGAGGCGAGACAATCGGGCAATGCGCTCAACGCTTATCATCGCTTTTGTAGTCATCTCTGTGTTATCGCCGGTATTTCATATTGCCGCAGCCAGCGCCCTCGCCGTCAACGCACAGGAACCAAAACTCACCGCTGACGAGACGAGCGCACTGCAATGGCTCAATCAACACACAACGTCCAATGACACAGTCTTGTCAGATCCGACTTTCTTGCAATACATAAGCACGTTCACCACTGCTCGAGCTGCGATGTCAACCGATGCCGAAAACTCCTACGTTGTTACCCATCAGTTGTCGCAGCTCACAGACCTCTCCAATTTCATGAACAGTTCCACAGATTCCGCCGCCAAGCTACTCATAGCAAAAAAAATGGGTGTGGACTACTTCGTTTATGATCCGATCAAAGCAAATTACTCGAGCAGTGTCTGGGGATTTCCATTCACGAACTTCGTTCCCGATCCTACGGTTATGACACTAGCATTCCAGAATAACGGTGTCGCGATTTACCAAATCAACCAAAGCCAGCTTGCCCAAACGCCTACACAATACGCGACGATCAGCAATGTCGATGTGAACGGTGACTCAGTAGTTGTTTATATAACGAATTACGCCAGCGATCCGATGAGCTTGCACATCGCTTGGCAAGACCAGTACAAGCCGGTGACGTTAAATGCCGGCGAGACTAAGGCAGTGCCTATCGATTTTACAACAAGCGGCAGCTCTAGCCCGTTAAACTTTCTGCCCACTGTGGGGTCTACAAGCACCCTGTATGTTAGTTTATGGATGGATCCGCCATCGAACAGCGGTAACGGAACTCTTGACGCGAGATACACAGCTCCGATAGACGCAGTTAGCATCAATTCACAACAGCTGTTGTAACGCCCGCAGCTTAGATTAGGATAACTAGCAATTTCCAGAATAATTCCGTGCTCTCGAGATAAGGCGATCATTAGATGCCTGCGGCCAGATAAGGCTGTTCGACGCACTGTCGCCTTCACCTCATAGCCTTTTTTCCGGTCTGTCGCCAGGAATAAGACGCCTCAACGAGCCGACAAGACAGCCAACAAGACGCTTATTGCACCGGATATTATGCACAAAGTCCAAAGCGTTTTGACTAGTCCTGGTTCTTTCATTGATCTCTTGCTCAAGATGTAATCGGACAAGTTCTTTCGAACGGAATACGACTTTGAGGGGATCAAGTAGCCCTCATTCGTTACCTGCGTGGCTGTAAACAAGTGACTCTCGGTTACCTTTCCCACAGAGAGCAATACCATGCCGTAGTTAACGATATATGGTAAAGCCGCGATGACCGCAAATAGTTCGATTTTTAGCGCTATGGCGCCAACGGCGATAGCGCTACCGATGCAGAGCGTCCCTACATCGCCGATAAATATGCGGGCAGGATACCTATTGAACGGAAAAAACCCTAGGAGAGCCCCAAGAAGCGCCGCCAATATCAAAAGTCCCACGACGCCCCCCGTCGGCGATATAAGCACCATTCCAACCAGTATTAATGCAAACGTCACTATGGCGCCACAACCTATCTCCATCCCATTGAATCCAGCAAAGGTATTGACTGCATTGGCCCCCGCTGTGACGGCAAAAGGCACAATAGGGATCCACGCGAGTCCAAGCCAAAATACCCCTAACAAAGGGACGAGAAGATAGGGGTCGCTCCCCGCGGTCAATATGAGCGGAATGCCAGCGAAATAGCCAAGGAGCGGCTTTTCTTTGGCGCCAAGGTGCATCACGTCATCTAGGGCCCCTACAATAGTTGATAAGGTAACCACAAGCACTGAAACCAATATTAACGTTAAATTTAGTCCTAAAAAAGCCGCGAAGACCATAGACATGGCGAACCCTGCGTAGATCGCAAAGCCGCCCATTTCGGAAATCTCAGGCTTTTCAACTTTGTGAACGTCAACGCCAAACACCCCAGCAGGTTTCATTCTCTTGATGAGCGGCGGGGTCACAACAAACGTAACTACAAATGAAAGCAGAACCGAGACTACAAGCAAAAAGAGGGTATAGCTGTCGATCATCCGTGGTCTTACTTTTCAAGTTTCTTTTGTGTTTCGTACTGGCCCGAAACTACGGATAATCTGCGCTTGCGTCGGATCGAAGGTAATTTCCCCTGTTTCGTCGAACATCGCTTGGACCGTCCCGCCAGCGTGCGAGGCAGCGCGTGTTCGCATGCCCATAAACCCTTCCGAAAAAACCGTCAGGTGAGCATAGAAGCTCGTTTTTGACACTTGCGGAGAGATCGTGAGACGCCCTTCTTCGAACAGCTGAACGACTTTAGAGATTATTCGCTGCGATGATTTGCCGTCGTTAAGCGGGTCGCTGATTTTCTTTCCCGGCGCCGTAGCCCGTATGGCTTCAGTCAAGACATCCGGGTGCGGGCTATTGCCTAGTAACCTATTCCACCCGTTTTCAACGGTCTCGATGTAATACGTGCTATCAGACAGCGTGATGCACGGCGTTTCTAAAATGGCGCTTTCTTTCTGAGGGCCCCCGGAATCGGTGACTAACACGTGAGAGTCCATCATCAGTCTTATGAAACCAGTGTAAGCTAATGGATCGATAAGGTGGACGTTTTGACACGATTGCAATTTTTCCATTAGGCCGAATTTGACGAGATGTCTCCTCGTGTTTGGGTGCAAGAGCATGATTACGTTGTATTCATCGAGACTAGTCGCCGCTTTCGTGATTCTGCCGAGCGCCGCCGGGTTTCCTATGTTCCACGGCAGCCTAACCGCCACTGCAACAATCGGTCGTTCGTCTTCGCAAAGCGTATCGATAGAATCCGCCTTTTGCGCCGTCGGCTTGTAGTCCAAAAGTGCGTCAACAAGAGGATCACCTAAGTAGTGGACACAATCGGGATCGTAGCACTCTTCAAGCAGGTTTAGCTGTGCCGTGTTGCACACAGGGAAAAATAACGTCGAGCACATTTCGATGACTTTCCTTCTCACATCGCTGTGCAAGTCCCGCAGTGACCGATAGCCCGATTCAATGTGGCCGACCGGAATAAAATTCATCGACGATGCGATGGCTGCGCTAAAAGACGAGATTACGTTGCCTTGCACAAACACAAAGTCAGGCCGCGCTTTCTCCAATATGTCATCGATTTGATTGACCATGCCGGAGATCTGCTTATTGTAGCTCATGTTGCCAAGCGACAGGCCATAATCGGGGTCTCGAAGACCCAAATCTTGAAGCAAGTTCTCATACATTTCGCGGTCGAAATGTTGCCCTGTATGAGTGAAAACGAGTTCCGTATCGGGGTTCTTGTCGACCTCCTTGAGGAAAGAGGCCATTCCTATTAGCTCCGCTCGCGTCCCAACAAAAACAGCAATACGCATGTCTCGCCTCCTCTGAGTTTACGAGCACCATCGGCTAAATAGCTTATCATCTAAAATAAAGCGACGCGCTTCATCGCGGCGTCGCGGATTTCGATTCGATTCTCGAGCCTGGAGGATAAACTCCGGCAGCCACTGCGCCCACGCCGAGCGTCGATCCGGGACCAATCGACGTGCCGACGTTTATCATGCTGTTAATGCCTGTGCGCACGTCGTCACCCATGATGACGCCGAGTTTCCGCCTACCGGTGTCCGCGCCACCGAGTTTAATACGCTTCTCATCAAAGCGCAGATTGGCGACTGTAGTACCCGCCCCGAAATTACAGCGCACGCCGATGATGCTGTCCCCGACGTACGACAAGTGTCCGATTTTGCTCTCATCCATTATGATTGAGTTTTTCACTTCGACGGCGTTGCCGATCTTGACTCGACTCCCTATGCAGGCACCTGCGCGTAAGAGGCAGTTGGGCCCAATTTCACATCCTTCGCCAATTATGACCGGCCCGGTAACGTACGCGCCATTTTTTATGACCGAGCCACGCCCGATTCGCACAACACCTTTTAAGGTCGCAAGAGGCTCGATGATCCCCTCGTTTGCGCTCTCGAGCGTCTGCATCAGAAGCTCATTTGCGCTCAACAAGTCCCAGGGCCTTCCTATGTCGATCCACTGCTCCTCAACCTTTGTGTACCCAACGGGGTAGCCCTGATCGATGAGCGATTGTATAGCGTCAGTGATCTCGTACTCCCCCCGTGCCGACTTCCGCGTCTCAGCTATGCATTCGAAGATGTCCGGCTCGAAGGCGTAAATACCGAGGTTTGCCAAATCCGAGAGGGGCTCGTTAGGTTTTTCCGTTATTCGAACCACCGCGTCGTCAATGACTTCAAGTATGCCATAGTTGCTCGGTTCTTTCACTCTCTTCGCCCCGATAAGGACCACTCGGTCTGGCGCTGTCCGTGCGATGAGCTTCAACGTAGGTGGGCTTACCAAGCTATCGCCATTAAGCGCGAGAAAGCGCTCATCTACGAGATCCCTAACTTGGTTAATTGCGTCGGCCGTCCCGCATTGCTTTTCTTGTCTTACGTACTCAATCTGGGCTCCGAGCTCCGCTTTATCGAAATGTGATCGAATTGCTTCCTCGTGGTAACCGGTTACGATTATTACGCGTAAAATGCCTGCTTCGACACATGAACTAACTATCCGTTCGAGAATGGGCGTGCCCAGCACTGGGAGCATGACTTTGGGGCGGTTATAGGTCAGTGGGCGCATCCGGGTGCCTTCGCCGGCACCAAGCACGACAGCTAACATTGGAGGTGCCTCTGCACTATTGCCGACGCTTTTTCATAAAGCCTTTTTGTCATCGCTGCGTCTTTTGCCTCCGCAGTAATTCTTATCTTTGGTTCTGTTCCTGATCTTCTCACTAGTATCCAACCGTCTTCAAAATCAAGCCTTACGCCGTCAATGGTCGTCATCTCAATATAGTCGAGAGAACACAATTCTTGAGTAATCGCAGCAATTCGATCGTTTTCACCGCTGTAAGCAACGGACCCTCGCAAAATGTGGTACTTGGGAAACTGTGCAATCACGTCGGAGATAGACTGCTGACTAGCAATTGATACGATCAGTGCCGCTGCATAGATACCGTCCGGAGTATAGGAAATGCGGGGAAAGATCCAGCTACCGCTACTTTCGCCACCGAAGTCCGCCCCCGCACGTTTGACTTCTTCCGCGACGTACACGTCACCTACGCGCGTTCGATGAATCGTGCAGGTGAGAACGTCATCAACCATGTGCGAAACGTCGACAGGATACACTGCAATATTTTTTGCCTCGTTCACGCCGAACAGCGCGAGCATTTCATCGCCAGCTATATACCTGCCACTTCGGTCTACCGCCATCATACGATCAGCGTCACCATCGTGGGCTATGCCAATATCGGCGCGAAAGCTTCGGACAGCTTCAATCAGGAGGTTCAAGTTGCTTTCTATAGGCTCTGGATCTCTTGCGGGGAAAAATCCATCGGGCTGCGCATTCAAAGTGATGACGTCGCATCCCATCTCTCTAAGCACATATGGTGTGATGGTCGCCCCCGCGCCTGAGCCACAATCGACTACTACGCGACAGCTTACATCGGTGAAATGATTGAGGATATCCTTTTTATGGTCATTGATGGCATTGCCATAAGACGCAATTTTCCCAATAGCGTCCCAGCTGGCCCGCTCACCTCTGTACGCGGGATGCGGTTTTTCTTCAGTGATCAATGACTCGATGTCTTCCTGCTGCTCGCTATTGAATGAAGTGCCATCGGGGTTCCACAATTTGATGCCGACGTATTCAGCGGGGTTATGTGAAGCGGTAACCATAACCCCGCACTCATAGTTGCGGGCTGCGTGAGAAAGAGTCGGCGTCGAGACGAGGCCGATTCGGGTGATGTCACACCCACAGGCGGTGAGGCCTGAGATGAGCGCATATTCAATCATCTCGCTTGCGATCCGAGGATCTCTACCTATAACGGCAGATTTACATCGAGATCCGACGGCTAGCCCAACACTGAGCGCTAATTCTGAGCTGAGCCTCTTGTTGGCCACGCCACGAATTCCGGAAGATCCAAACATGATAGGCCTCCGTTTTTCCAATTGACTTACGATTCAAATGGCACCAAAATTACACTCAGAATCCTCTTCCCATTGAAATTAAATGTTTTGGTAAAACTATAAATCGAGAGGTAAGCGTTGAATACTACGTGCGTCGATTAACAGAGTATGTGGCTCACGAACGTAACTCAATGTGGGATTGGTCCAAAGTCAAAAACCCACTGCGAGTGGCCCTGAACTACCTCGTTGTACGCATATGCGGCTTCTTGCCTTCACTGAAAACAAAAAACGCGCTGTATCGTTCAATTGGGATCAAAGTCGGCAAGAACGTTTCTGTCGGTTTGGAAGTCACTTTCGACATCTTTTTTCCTGAACTTATAGAAATTGGCGACAACTCCGTCATCGGATATGGGTCTACCCTGCTTTGTCACGAATTCCTGATAAGCAAATGGAAAAAAGGCCCGATCAAAATCGGCAAAAATGTTCTGGTAGGAGCAAACTCGACGGTCTTAGCAGGCGTGGTCATCGGAAGCGGAGCTACGATTTCTGCCTGCTCTCTTGTTAATCGAGACATCACCAGCGATGCTCTTGTCGGCGGGGTGCCCGCTCGAGAGATCAGGAGTGAAAACACGACGTGAAACTCCGCGATATCTTGGAAAACACGCCGCTGTTGATTGCGATCATAATTATCAACGTCGCGGGAACGTTAGTCGGTTTCTTCTATTACTGGGATCAGCTGGTTTCTTCGAGCCCCGTCTACTGGATATTTATCCCAGACTGCCCTCTGTATACTATGCTCGCAGCGGCCGTCCTAGCCGTTTACGTGAGCACGAGGCGCAGTTCCGATATTGTCAATTTCATCACTGCAATCGGATTGGCAAAATACGGCACGTGGACCGTATTCGTCATCTTATCGTTCACTGCGTTTTATTTTTCAGTCGACAGCAGTTTTTACTCAGTGCTTGTACTATTGCATGTCGCGATGGCTGCCGAGTTCATTCTGCCGCTCATGTTAATTCGGCGGCTGAAGCAGAGGTTCATCGTCGTTGCGCTCATATGGTTCTTTGTAAACGATTTCGCGGATTATTTTTTGGGCACTCATCCACCCATACCGGCAAGCGACATCACGCAGATCACCATTTTCACTTTCCTGCTTACACCGGTCTTCATAATCGTGGCATACACTGCAGCCAGATTCTTAAATAATAGCAACACATGAAAGTTGGTTAGCGGGGGTTGCCAAGCCAGGTCAAAGGCGCAGGGCTTAGGGCTGCTACGTGCAAGTAAGACACCCTGTCTCATAGGAGTTCGTGCGTTCAAATCGCACCCCCCGCATTAACTTTTTCACTCGTGATTCAGCTTTCTTCTTAACGCCTCACACGAGATCCGTCTTCAGCGGATTGAACAGGCAGCTAAGCCCGAAGGAACGATAGATCAGCGAGCATGAAGAAAAAGCGATGAGCGGGCAAATGCTGAGACGACGACAAGCATCACTTCGCTGATTCGGTGCTAACACGATCTATAGCTGGGTGATCGCATTATGGTAGGAGCAAGAACAGGTCAGCGCTCGGCTCGATTCTTGTTTCGATGCCATCTTTGAAAAGGCGGACTGTTCCCCCGCTTTCGGAAACGGTTATTGCTATCGCGTGTGTCTCGCGCGTAATCGCAAGCGCCGATATGTGTCGCCCCCCTAACCCCTCTAACTCGATTAATTTTGTGTTTACGTCTAAGTATCTGCCGGCTGATGTGAGGATCCCTTTCTCGTCTACAATAAAAACGCCGTCTAGCTGAGCAAATTCTTTGATGGTTTCCCAATGCGAAGGATTCTTTATGTCCCGCATATCTTCGGCGTGTCCCTTGTACGGATTGAGAATAAGCTGATGTGATCTTCGCAGCACTTCATTCGTGTCCCCAACAATGAATGCCGTTCCCACTTTCTTGCCCTCTCGGCCCTCCCTTCCCAATTCAAGAGCTAATCGCAGCACCGCTTTTAGCGCCGTTGGATCCACGCGTTCCGCTGTCCTGTCTATTGCCTGCACCGTTACAAGCTGTTTCACATCACACACAACGATAGACGACAGGTCCGCCAGGCATATCACGCCAACGATGTACCCGCCGCTTACTACGTCCTGAACATAGGCCGCGGTTGCAATGTCCTGCACAAGCGCGAGATCATTGAACGCTGGGGCCACGATTTTGGTTTTGAGGTCCTGGGTTGCACTTTCGCTCAGGAGGTCTCGCAACTCTTTAGTGACGCCTTTCGTTAGCGAAGAGGTTTCAATAAAAGTCGAAGGGATGTCGCAAGACACCTCGCTACACGATGCATCTGAGATCACAAAAATATGTGCGGCATTAATCTTTTTTGCCAGCTCACTGGCTGCCTCGGTGATCGCTGTGTAAATTTTATCCATAAAGTCCAATAGCTTAAGGCGTCTAGCTTCCTCATGTTTTTCTTTTCTTTTCTTGACTTAAAAAACTACTTCCGTGTTCATCTTCACAAAAGCGATTGTGAGCTATTTAGTTATTTATATCTGTTTTGCTAAATACCAAGAGATGAAGCACTTTGACGTGGATCTGCACCTACATTCACGTTTCAGCATCGGGACGAGCCCCAAGATGGACCTGCCGCGAATGAGCGAAACGGCTCATCTGAAAGGTGTTCAAGTGCTCGGAACTGGCGATTGCCTTCAGGGCGTATGGCTAGAAGAGCTAGAATCGAGCTTAGAAAAGCGTGGAGACTGTTATGAGATTGATGGAATTACGTATGTGCTTCAAACTGAAGTTGAAACAACGGTAAAGGGGCGTGTTCATCATCTGATACTGTTTCCGAGTTTCTCTTCCGCGCACGAACTCCGCGAAGTGGTGTTCAACAAGGGATATTCACAGTTAACAGGCGGCAGGCCTCAGCTTAAAATATCGCCTGAAGAACTTATCAGTTTAGTTCGTGAAGTCGGCGCACTCGCGGGGCCGTCACACGCTTTCACTCCTTGGACATCAATGTACGCCGCTTACGATAGCATCCGTGAGTGTTATGGGGAGAACCGCGATCTTGTCACCTTTCTAGAGCTTGGACTAAGTGCCGACACCAAGATGGCCAGCAAGCTAGCAGAATTGGATTCGTGCACCTTTGTGTCTTTCAGTGACGCGCATTCCGCGGCGCCAGACAAGTTAGGCAGAGAGTTTACGCGATTCTGCCTGCGGCGCCCAAGTTTTCGCGAGATACGTCGAGCATTTCAAGGCGTCAGCGGCCGGGGGGTAGTCCTCAACGTAGGTCTCGATCCACGAGAGGGCAAGTACCATCTGACAGGATGCCGTCGGTGCAAAAAAGCTTACGACCTGGAAGATATCACCGCCGACGGAAACGTGCTAAAAACCGGTCCCGAGTGCGGCGGACCGCTCAAAATAGGTGTGAAAGATAGGATACGGCTCCTGGCGCTCAAGAGTCACGAGGTTCCCTTAGCACAAAGGCCGCCATATATACACGCCGTGCCGCTCTTAGAGATACTGAAGGCTATGAAGCGCTCCAATCCGATGAACGTCAAGAAGATTTACGGCGAACTGATACGGGAATTTGATAACGAAATAAACATTCTAATCGATGCGCCTATAGGTGACATAAGGCTACAGCACCCAGAACTCGCGGGAGTGCTTGAACGGTTCAGAAACGACGCTATCGACTTCGAGTTTGTGGGCAGAGGCGGTTGGTATGGCAAGATTAAGATCTAGTAGCTCTCAGCTTGCCTCTTTCTATTGATGAGGTTCTTTTTTTCATACGCTTCAATTACCGTTTGTGGCGTTAGGCCCGCACTGATCATCGCAGACACGAGGAAGTGCAAGCAATCAATTAGTTCTTCGTGAACGCTGCTCCACTTTTCCGCAGACAGCGTGTGATTCTTCCACCACTTCCTCTCACCGGTGATGACAACGCCCAGCGTGTTGCGCGTCTCGTACGACTCTTGTATCAGATGCCCAAGCAAGGCGACGACCCGGTCTTCTTTGCTCCACTCGTTAAACGGGGCTCGATTTTGAACGGATTCGTCAAAGCTCGCCTGTAATTCAAAGATCTTGTCTAGTCGGTCCATACAGTGAGTTACACGAGTACGGAGATAATAACGCTGTCGATGCGCGCATAGAAAGCTTGATCTCGGATGAGTAGTGAGTTGAGGAAGGGGCCGCACCGAATCTATGGACAAAAAGCAACGCGAAAGGCTAGTGCTCCTAGTTCTTGTAGCGAGTGTTGCCATAGTCCTCGTATTTATCTCGTGGCCATTCAAAGACGTCATCGCCATAACGCTGTTGCTCGCTTTTATTCTACAATACCCCACTGCGTGGCTCGAAAAACGCATACACCGACGACGCGGCGCCATTCTGATCGTTATCGTTTCCATCTTCGCAGCCCTCGCGTTCGTATTACTCGACATCGTTTACATATTGTACAGTGAGATCGCCAGTCTATCTGTCTCTTCTGAGAACCTTGACAAGTTGCTCAACCAGGGCCCCCAAAGTCTAATCACGAGCCTTAGCGCGCGAATAAGCGAGAGCCTCCAAGTCGCAAGCTTACAGGGTAGGATCTCTGACATATTGTCGACCATTCTGAATGATGTGCTAGCGAGCTCTACAAGTGTCATAGAACGGGTCATTCCAAACATACCGCTCTACGTCGTCGAACTGGTGATTGTGACTTTGCTTCTTTACTACCTCTTACTGCGCGGAAAGGGTTTCTTCGACGAGATGATCACGCTAGTACCGGCGGAGTACCAAACCGTCGTAAATCGCTTTCTGGGACACCTGCAACTGATATATTACTCACTCTACGTCGTCAATCTCGGATCCAGTATCGTGAGTGGCATCTTAGCGGCGGTGGGATATGCGATACTCGGTGTGCCTTATTTCATTACGTTCGCGATACTCATTGCGATTTTTGGGCTCATCCCCGTTATTGGGAGGGCAATTGTGTACGTACCGCTCACATTGTATTACCTGCTCATCGGAGATCCGATAAAGGCCGTGGTTCTATTGGTTTTTAGCTGGGCAGTGCTTGATCAGCTTACGGGCTTGTACATACTTCCGATGTGGGCCCATCGCACCGGCAGGGTGCCTCAAGCACTGACGATTCTTGCGTTTACGGCCCCCATCTTAGCGCTCGGGCCGATTGGCTTCGTCATAGGGCCGGCGGCTTACGGCCTAGCCCTCGCTTTGTTCAGGACGTACCGGGAGACGCAACAAGAAAAAATGCTGCCGGCGGGTTCTTAGCATGCTATCGGCGAACTTGAGCGGTTACCCAACGCGACCAGATCTCAAAGCTATTCGCGAATACGTCCGAGCAGGTGGCGAGAACCCATTCACCGCAGCGGTCAAAAAGGCGGTTCAGGACCAGCTAAGAGCCGGTGTTGACATCGTTACTGACGGTCAAGTGAGGCAGGTCACTGACCTACTCGCATCCAACGTTCCCGGAATGCGGATGGATGACCACCCGCGAATTGAAAACACGGTGGGAACTCCGCGCAATACAACAGCGGAATTGGATTTTATTACTGCTGCGAGAGAATGCGGTGACGCCGCGCGTGTCAAGGCAGTATTACCGGGCCCGTTCTCATTTGCCGACAGCTGCGTACTAGACGCGAAAGCACCGTACCGATCTAAACACGACGTGAACTTGCTATTTGATATTGCATCTGTGCTTCGTTACGAAATCAACGCGCTCAGAGAGAACCACGCAAGCTTGATCCAAATCACAGAACCCATCGAGATCGTACGTGACCTTGATGTATTTTTAGACCTGCTGTCGGTACTTTTCAAAAGGGTGAAAACGCCCGTTTGTCACTTCGAAGGAAACGTGAGCAAAGCCTTTCCAAAGCTGTTAGAAGCGAAAATTGCGGTCATTTCCTTTGACGTTGTTGATTTCACCCAGAATAACGCGACGGTTAAATTTAAAGAACTGGTTGAGGTGCACGAAAAGGTAGCATGTGTGGGATGTGTAAATTCATCAAAGGCGCAATTAGAGTCAATTGAAGCTCTCCAGCAGCGGGTTGGCCCATTTATTGATGCATTTGGGCAAGAGCGCATTTGGATTTCTCCGAGTAACACGCTCGCCAATTTGCCCCGACTGGCTGCCTTTGACAAACTGAGGCAACTTGAAGCAGCGAAACGACGCATTGCAGCCAGAGCTGAGTAATTACCCTCTGCCGAGGCATACAGGTCTGATCGCAAGAGAAATATAGCCTTTATCCTATCTAAATCTTGGAGTTGATAATGTGCTTAGCGTTAATGAAATCTCTATGGGAATCGTTGAAGAAATGCTGGATTACACGGAAGAACTGAAGATAGAGGCGCTTGAGCTTGACAACGGTTCCACGGTTATTGACTGCGGCGTTAATGTCGACGGCGGCTACGAAGCTGGCGAGATGTTTACCGAAATATGCCTCGGCGGGCTCGGGTCTGTCAGGCTCACCGTACAGACGTTGAAGAATACGCCCTTAGTGTTTATTCACGTTTTTACTGACCATCCCGCTCTTGCCACGCTTGGATCTCAGAAAGCGGGCTGGTCGATAAAGGGCGATAACTACAGCGCAATGGGTTCAGGACCGGCGCGAGCTTTGTCGTGCCAGCCGAAGAAGACGTACGAACTGATAGACTACGAAGATGATTATGATTTTGGGGTAATCGCACTAGAATGCGACCATTTGCCCGATGAAAAGGTTGCAGACGAGATCGCCGAGCAATGCAACCTTGAGCCTTCAAAACTAACACTCATTAACGCGCCGACGTCATCAATTGTCGGTACCGTGCAAGTGGCTGGTAGAGTAGTCGAAGTCGCCGTTTACAAAGCCGCAGAACTCGGATATGACACACTACAAATAATGAGCGCAGCCGGTTCCTGCCCGATCGCGCCCCTCACCAAGGATTCACTGCGAGCGATGGGCATGACGAACGACGGCATAATCTACTATGGAAATGTCTTCATGACAGTCAAGAAGTACGACGAGGTATTCGAAAAACTGCCCTCGGAAACATCCCCGTCCTATGGCAAGCCGTTTTACCAAACCTTCAAAGACGCCAACTATGACTTTTATAAGATAGACAAGTTCATGTTCGCGCCTGCCCAAATCACGATCACGGATGCGCAATCAAATAACACACTCAAGTTTGGCCGATTGAACGAATCGGTGCTCGCGGAATCATTTGGGATATAGACTAGCACCTCCTGTCCGCGTGGAAGTAATTTCAAACGCTTAGAATAGTTCCAACGCCCTTGCTCTTGCCTTCTCTAAAAATGAATCTCTGACCTTTATACACGTGATACGGCCGATATTTGAACCGGATCCTTACTGTCCCAGACTCACCGGCCATCATGAACTCACGCTCAGGATCAAAGGTCACGCTCTCTGATATCGTTTCGACGTGAATCACAGGTTCATAACCGCGTCCGATCCTCGTCGGGTGGTGCAAGATATATACTTCACTGACAAATTCCCTCACCGCAGCGGGCTTATTTCGCGCTAGAACCATGCCTCGCTCAATTTCGTGAGGCTTAACGCCCTTTATGGCAAGCCCGACGATATCGCCGGCCGAGGCTTTTTCGACGTTACAGTGATGCATTTCAATCGATTGGATCTTCACTCGCCAGAACGCACCGTCCTTTGCGGGGCCCAGATAGAGCGTGTCGCCAACAGCAACCGTGCCGCTCTTGATCGTGCCGCTGGCTACGGACCCAACGCCAGTTATCTGGTAAACACGGTCGATGTAAATCTCAAAGTCCCCGTTCTCAGTCACGTTCCTTTTTGGCAGGCGCTTGAAAAGCTCGTCCAAGATTTCAATACCATCAAGAGTCACAGGAGAAGTTCGTATAATCGGCACGAGCAGCCCTTGCGCGACCTTACCGCAAATCTTCTCGACCCCGTCGACCGCTTTCAACTTGTATGGCACTCGGCCGACGACACGTAGGATGTCGTGGATCTGAGATTCGACCTCTTGTATAGCCCGCTCACTAACTCTATCGATCTTCGTTAATGCGACAATTGTGGGAAGTTCCATTGCGAGTAAGATTCCTAGATGTTCCTTCGTGACGTGGGTTACACCATCGTCAGCGGCGACGACTAGAAGGCCGTAATCGAGCTTTGGCCCGACGATCCCCCTGATGGTAGTTCTGAGCCACGGTTCGTGCCCCACCGTATCGACAAACGAAACGAGCTTTGCGGAATTTTGAACGACACCTGCTCGCTCTCTCTTGCTAAGTGGGTTCTTAAGTCGGATGACGCGCTCGTTGAAACCGTATACCACGTACGATAGATCTGCTGAGAGTCCTCGCTCTATTTCGTGGGGCTTGACGTCCAGATACAGTCTCGTTTTTCCTGACCCATCATCAGGCGTGCCGCTTACAATCGTGCCCACTAGGGTGCTTTTACCGTGATCTACGTGGCCCGCGGTTCCAACAAGAATATGGTCTCTTTCCGAGTGCATGTTTTTGATAGTGAGTAATCCGATATGGCCCCCCTTGACCGCGTATTCTTCTACCCCACACACGTGCGCACCAACGTCGCGAGCGATGGCGTGCAAAACATGCACAGACTCATCTAGCTGCGGCCTGGAAATACCTTTCAAATAGCCTGAGTCAGTAATCCCTACAATGTATTGCGTTTTCCCATCAGCTTGCAGGAGTTTGTACTTCATTTGACACGCGAGAGTTTGCCGGCGCTCTCCCTTAAGATGGGTTTCTCTTGTCAAGAATTGCTTAAACTCGAACCCGACCCCCTCACCGTTGCCCGCGATTGCGGTCAATTTTTCAAAGCCTGAAGCCATAAGACGATCAATTCACTAGGTGTTGTTATAAAAAATAGCTCTGTCGATCGACCAGCCGCGACCGAGCTGCAACATTGAACAGGTCACAGTTAGTCACCAAGTGAACTGGCCTGCGTAGCTCGGCTCCTGCGCACTAGGCGCCTCGCGGCAGCATTTGTGCACAAGCCCGCTCAACCGGTTGAGTTGAGCTACCCAGTCGCAGTTGCGTATCTCAAGACATACATCGGCATTCCGCGAAAATTGACCAAGTTTAGTCGCGTATCGTCGATGATCTCAGACCCAAGCGGTTTAATGAGCGTATCCGCACCTATTTGCTCAGATAGCACTATAATGCTTCGCTGAATCTCCATTGGGGGCCGAATGGCGTAAATCAAACGAGCACCCCGATACAGTTGCAGATCTGGACGCGTGACATCGTCTTTAACGTAAATGGGCTTCAAGCGACAATCGATTGCATCAATTTCAAGGATGTCCGTTGCCGTAACCTTGAACTTGGAGCAAAGCGCGAGAGCGACTCGCGAATATCTCCCGCTTCCAACTTCAACTAACGCTGTGGAGTAGTTGTTTCGTATAAACTCTGGGAGTACTTCCGCGCAGCGGTCAGACATAGCCACAGCCTTTAATTATTCTTTGTTAGCATATACATATTCCGCGTCGACAGGCCGCAGCCAGGAGGTATTACTTGTCCTTAATTCGTAGGTTCCGACCGTCAGATTTTGAACGGATCATAGCGATTGAAAAAGAGGCATTTGGCGAATACAACCCGATATTGTTTATGGCGGCATACGAAACGTTTCCTGACGGTTTCCTTGTTGCGGAAGAAGATGGTCACGTAGTCGGATTCGTGACCACCGTAGTAGTAGCTCTATTTGACGTGAAAATCCTGTCAATAGCCGTAGATAAGAGGTGCCAAAGCAAGGGCTTTGCATCAATGCTGTTAAAAGCGCTCTTCCACGTCTTGCGCGCAAAAGGAATCTTACGACTGCTCCTTGAAGTGCGGCTGAGCAACACTCGCGCTCAGAGATTGTACTTATCGCTCGGCTTCAATCTAGTCAAGGTTATCTCTGCTTATTACCAAGACGGCGAAGACGCCTATTTGATGGAGAGATTACTAGTTAACCAACTATCGTAATCTTATCATCTCGGTTCGTGCGGCAAGTTCTTCCATTCGTGCTGAAATCCTGCCTGTACCAGAGAACTCCTCAGAGTCCATCACACATGCGAGTTCATTGCCAAGCACGAAGATCGCGTGCTTATGCTCAGCCTTACTTCTGTGTATGTGCATCGGGCCGATATGGAGCGAAGCGTATCGCTCAAATTCACCGTTACAACACGTGTGTTCTTCAAAATAGTTTTTGCAGCGAACTAAAAGTGTATGTAACTGAATAAGTTCCTCTTTATGCATGGGCCATACCTCGGTGTCGTTAGACAGTAAAACGTTAAAATCAAGTGGTATAAAGTATTTATGTAGGAATTGCGCTTCCTAAAAAAAGTATATAAAGGTGACGTTATGCTTCTCACGCAATACTGTATCCCCCACTGCAATATTGCCCTAAAAATAGATAGACAAAAAGTTGGAAACGGAGCTGGCCAAACTAGCTCCGCCAATAAAAGACTATTGGATATCTTCAACAGTGAGTACTTTGACTGACTGCGGCCTTTTGACGACATTGCCTATTTTGACGCCTATTAGATAATTAAGCTCTTTTTCTGCCGCAATATCAAGAATACGCTGAGTGATAACTCCATCGAAAATGACACTCTTGACTAGGCCGTCTGATTCTTTCAGAGCGCTGACGAGGTTCCGCACTGCTACCTCTTTTAAAACTTTCCCCTCTGCGTCGAGCAAAAATGCATTCAGCGTGCCGTTCAGCGCCTCTACGTAGTTTCTGAAGCTGCTTTCGAGCGGGGACGGCTCGCTGACTTCAACAGGCGCGACGCGAGGCGCTGGCTCTGGCTTATTTCGAGTAGGTTGCGAAGGCTTTTTCTTGTTCCTTTGTTCGAGCACCTGTTCGATGGGAAGTTTGTTTCGTAACGCCTTTACGATCTCTTTTTGAGACAAATCTTCAACGCTCTTGCCCTCAGGCGCATACGCGACGTAATCGACGTCAGCGGTTTGCAGGAGCTCCTTGAGGATCAACTCGCCCCCTCGGTCGCCGTCCAAGAACGTTGTGACGGTCTTCTTCTTGCTCAGTTCAATCACAGCCTTAGGCACGTTCGTCCCTTCAACGGCTATGGCATTCTTGATGCCGCACCTGAGCAGAGTCAAAACGTCGGCTCGTCCTTCAACGATTAGTATCGCGTCAGAATCCTGAACGTTAGGACCCGATGGGAGTTTTTCTTTACCATAGGAGACAAGTTCGTCGACTCGCACAGCCTGCTTTACCGATTCAGTGAGTTCTTGGCTCTCTGGCAAGCTTTCATCAAACTTGTCAAGAAGTATGTGCTTCGCCTGATCAACGATCTGACGTCTCTTCGACGCTCTGATGTCCTCGAGCTTAGTTACGGAAATGTTAGCGACGCACGGTCCCACACGATCGATAGTCTCAAGCGATGCCGCGAGTATCGAAGTTTCAATCTTATCGAGCGAGGAGGAAATGAGGACGTATCCATCGGATTTGCCGCTTTTGGAGCTTATGTTTACCTCAATGCGTCCTATCCTGCCCGTCTTTTGGAGCTCTCTGAGATCCAAATCGTCTCCAAGCAACCCCTCTGTCTGTCCAAATATTGCTCCTACTACGTCGGGCTTCTCTACGACGCCGTCTGTATGGATGTCAGCATAAATAACGTATTTTGTAGTGTCAGAATTTTGCATTATCGTCAACTCCTTGAAAACTGCAGAAGTTGTTGAATAAAGGATCCAATAACAAGCCGTTTGCTATTTCTACAGTCGCTCTTCGTGAATTTGCAAGCATTAGCTCGCAATTGTGAATGTAGGGTTAATGTGACCTTTTTCAGTTGATGTTTTGACTCGCTAATAATTAAAACTACCGATGTGTTGCGATAAGCGCTACGACTTCTTTGTCTTGGCTTCACTATTTTCTATCGCCTGGTTAATCACCGACTGAACTTCCAGGACGGTGGTGTTGTACAATAGCACCACTTTCTGGCTGCTAGTGTGACCAGAAACCAAGTGCACCTCTTTTGCAGGCTTGTTGAACAAAGTCGCTAGGTATCTGACGAGCTCCTCGTTGGCTTTTCCCTTCTGCGCGGGCTCGGTGAGCTTGAAAAGTATAGCGCGCCGCCACCCATCGTACTTCTCAACGCCCACGTATCGCGAACCTGGCGTAACCTTAATGCGAATCGAAACGCCCTCTTGTACGGCCCTAAGTGCGCCTTCAAGCTGCATCAACGGGATCAAAAGACAGAGATAGTGGTCTTTGCCCTGACGCACTAACTCCGAAGGTTCACTCTCTTGAAATCTTCGCTGTCCCCTTCAGTTACCCTCGTGCCAGGGCATGATGCGACCTTTGCCATTACGGGGTTGTCTTGTTATCATCAAAGGGCGTTCGCCAGAAACTCAAACAAGGACCTATACGTAACGGGGATGTTTCGCTCTCATATGCACTGATAATCATCCAAACACTCACGTGAAACGTCATACCAGTCCTCTTAAGAGCGCTAATTTGTATATTAAAGATCTTATATATCGTTTTCCTCCGCGAAGAAAACACTGCGCTTACGTCCGACTGTCGTGCACTGATAGCATTATTGAAATATCTGAGCGAACGCGCCGCGCATCAACCCATGCACCTGCAAAAGGACGCTTTGAGAGGGCGCAGCGCAAAAAAGAGCGATGCACCGGCGTGAAAACGCAGTCGATGTTTATATACAATCACATCGATACATGTAACATAAGAGTATGCTTGACCCATACCGTCGCCCCATCAAGAGTCTGCGCATTTCGGTGACTCGCAAATGCAATCTCAACTGCATTTATTGTCACGAAGAAGGAGAACTACACAGTGCCCACCCGTATGAGATCTCTGTGCCTGAGATAGCCAAAATCGCTCGACTCTGCTATAACGAAGGAGTCACCAAAGTTAAGTTTTCGGGCGGAGAACCGCTGCTGCGCAAAGATATTCGCGAAGTCATCGAGGCATTGCCTCCATTCGAAGACATTTCAATGACGACCAACGGTCAACTCCTCGATGAGCGGATCGGCGATTTAGAAGGACTTGATCGGGTAAACGTAAGCTTGGATACGCTAAACGCAGCTACCTACAAGAAACTGACCGGGGGGAAGATCGAAAACGTTTTGCGAGGAATCGACGCAGCCCTTGAAGCAGATCTAACGCCTGTCAAGATAAACATGGTCGTGATGGATGGGATAAATGACCATGAGATCGGGGATATGATACGGTACGTGCAAGGAAAAGAGATGGTTTTGCAACTGATCGAACTAATGGGTTTCAAGAATCGCTCGGGGCTACGAGGATCTAATCTGAGGCTCATAGAAAGCACGCTCGAGGGGCTGTCAAACAGAACGACCGCAAATACCTTGCACAATAGAAAGAAGTTCGAGATCAACAACGCCGAAATTGAAATTGTTCGCCCCATAGATAATACCGAGTTTTGTATGAACTGTAACAGGCTGCGAGTCACATCAGACGCAAAGCTTAAGCCGTGTCTTCTCAGAAACGATAACCTCGTGGATGTGCGAGGAATCGACAACTTGTCAGACGAACGCGCTTTAGAACTTATTATGAGCGCAGTCACAAGGAGGGAGCCATATTACAAACCAAGTTTCCTTGACGGAGCTTATAGTCGACGGAAAGCGGGTACCTACTAACCAGTTCGTCCAAGATGTTTTTGCCGGAATAATTAGCGGCGTGCTTGTGTCTATTCACGGCGTCGGGGACGACTGGAAGCTCGCAGAAGTGAAGATAACGCGCGCTGAGTAATTTTCTTTATGGACTTAGACTCGCTCATCGAAACACTCAAAGCCATCGCGCCACCTGAACTGGCCGAGCCGATCGATGATGGGCGAATAGGGCTTATAGCTCGCGGACGAGACGAAGCAAACTCGGTAGCTGTTGCCTTGGATCCGACAGCGAACGTGATTCAAAAAGCAGTCCATACCGGGGCCGATATCCTTATCACGCATCACACGCTAATTTGGAGTCCTATCACTAAAGTCCCTTTGCGTATTCAAAAACAGCTCACGCTTATCTTAGAGCACGGTTTATCGTTTTACGTCTTGCATACTAACTACGATGCGGCGCCTGGGGGCGTCAACGATGTGTTGGCGAAACTCGTAGGATTGCACGACATCGAACCATTTGGCCTCGGAAGAATGGGTACAATCGATCCCGTCAGCACATTAGATTTTGTTAAGCACGTAGCGCAAAAACTTGGTACACACATCCAGTTCACAGGGAAGGGCACCATCGAAAAAGTCGCCGTGATTGGCGGTAGCGGCTTTGGAGCAACTGAGGAGGCAATCGCAGCGGGCGCTGACGCACTCCTTTCGGCCGAACTGAAGCACGACGCTATTCGCTGCGCAGAAGGGCGTCTTTCTCTGATTGACGCCACGCACTATGCGACGGAAGCGCCAGCAATGCAAATCCTCGCGCAACGGTTAGGCGGCGAGTTTATCGACGATAGGCCAAAGCTTTTGAGCCTCATCTACCACCAATGACCAAACACTGCCAACGCGCACACGTATGAGCAAGATAGGAGAAGTACCTTTGTTTGCCGATGCCTTTAAGCAACAAATCGAGCGCGAATATGGAAATCGTGGCAAAAAGGGACTTGAAATAGCGGAAGAAGGGCGCGTTAAACACTACAAAGACTTTTATGTTGTCGTGGGAGAGGCTGATGAGTACATTGTCGAAGAAGCGGTGTGCACCTGCAAAGACTTCTTGTTCAATGCTTCACGAAATACCACGAAATGCAGCCACATGATCGCTGTCGAAATCGCGAAACAGAAAGGCCTCGTTGATTTTGTTAACGCGTGGTATCAGGACGTGCGACCCTTGCCATGATGAAGCCTCTTTTTTGATTCTGAGCCCATTTTGAGCTTATGGTCTTGCTGACTGTTGACGACCACAAGGAACGCTTGTGCCCCATCGTGGACTGTTTGATAGATGATAGCAGCGGCACCTACGAGCCCGCTAAACTCACGCGGCAGCCGTATAATCGGGTATGCGTGCGATGGCTTTGAGCTCTGGACGCTTATGGTGTGGGTGCAGATTGGCTTCATAGGTTATTGATTGCCGCCAAGCGTCTTAACCGTTCAGATTCTGTTTCCTTTCACCTGGTGGAAGGAGATTTTGCTACGATATGAGGTCTGCAAAAGGGATCCTGCCGTCAATGAGCGGAGCTTCCTTGATCAACAGCTCAAATAATACGGATGTAAGCTTCTTTAGATTATTAATCGCTATTCATTTTCAGCCTCAGGGCGGAGAAGCGAATGCTTATTTACGATTCAAGTGTGTTGTTTACCAGTACGGGCCTGCGGTATTCAGCGTGAAAGCAAGCATCAACCAGATTTTGCGTCATAAGAAAGCGATTGCTGCAGTATGGGTCTTGCTAATTCTTTTTCCAAACCCATTAGTGTTGCTTATAGACGTGTACCGCTTCTTCGAAATGCCAACCAAACCTACAGACGACATGCAACTAGTTGCCGCATCGCTGCCAGCAAATGGGAGTGCAATCGAGCAGTATGTCGATGCTCACGTTCACTACACTTATGATTTTCAAGCGTACGGAGTCGTTTGGTACCTTCCCACACCGAGCGACGTGCTCAAATCGCAGCAGGGAGACTGTAAGTCAAGAGCGATCCTCACCGCAAGTTTGCTGCAAGCGAAGGGCATCCCGTACACGTTGGACGTTTCTCCTGTCCATTTCTGGGTCAACTATAGCGGCAGGGCGCAAACCAACTTCAGTGAAAACTACGAAACCACTCAGGTTGCCGTTGTTAACAACGGCCAATTGCAGCTGCCAACCAAAACAAACGCGCTCCTCTATCTAAATACCTATAAAGACATCGTGTGGACTTCAATGCCGTTGTTGAGAAAAATCATGTTGGTAGGTGGTTTGGCCATCATCTTGCAATTTGGCTATTTTGAGGGGGCAAAGAGACGCCTGCAGGCGTATCTCAAAGAGCTGTTATCTAAACTTCCAGTGAGGCTTACTTGAAAGTACGGGTATCACACAATACCGCTGGAAGAGCTAACAAAAAGCGTTGAACGAGCCCGACTAGACGCTAAACTAAGGTATGTGGTAATATACGGGGCGGCCTGCAGCTACTGCCTAAGCAGGGCTGAACGGCTTGACGGGTCGTATTTGCGGACGTTCGCGCTGGAGTTGAAGGAACAACTTGCCCAGACGCTAACTACGTTTGTCACATCGATTCTGACAGAGCCGCGTCGGCACTTAGGCGCCGAGGAGGCAGCGGAGCCACCTCTTCGTCAGATCGTTGAAGTGTTGCAGCAGGTGATGTGCACACACGACGCAGAAAAGGTTGCTATTTCAATGCTTGAGATCTTCGTAAGGAATTGAGCGAACAGCAGAGAATCCAGTCTAGTGTTATCCACGCTAGTTTCGAAATGTTTACTTTCTTGAGATCCAAGGTCTACCTTATGTCCGGGTTCATATACTTTCTCAAGGATAATGACAAACTCATCCCGATGGAAGAGCGTACTTACGATTCAGAACTACTATTGCAGAGCCTGCTTGAAAATTACCCCACACTTCTGGCAGGAGAGCAAATCGACACCGTCGTCCCACGCAAATGGGTCTTGATCTCCCGCGAAAAAGGCGTGCCTGATACGGCCGGAGGCGCCACTAGATGGTTCCTAGATCATCTCTTCCTCGACCAAAACGCTATACCTACCCTCGTCGAGGTAAAAAGGAGTTCAAACACGCAAATACGACGCGAAATCGTCGGTCAGATGCTTGAATACGCAGCGAATGCCGTCAGTCATTGGCCCCCCGACTCAATTCGGGCACAGTTTGAAGGGCAGTACGAAGGCCCGGAGGAGCCTGAGCAGGCTCTATGCGAAAAGCTCGGCCTTAGCGAAGACGTTGAGGAATTCTGGCAGAGAGTCAAAACGAACCTGCAAGCTGGTAAGATCCGCATGATTTTTGTCGCCGATCAGATTCCACCAGAGCTGAAAACGATCGTCGAGTTTTTGAATGAGCAGATGGATCCCGCCGAAGTGATTGCACTTGAAGTGAGACAATATGTAGGAGAAGAACATAAGACGCTCGTACCGCATATAATAGGGCAAACATCGAAAGCAATCGTTAAAAAGTCCACGGCCTCCGAAAAACGACAATGGGATGAACAGACCTATTTTGAGGAAATAGAGCAAAGGCAGGGGCCCGAAGTGGCAAGCATCGCTCGAAGGCTCCTGGAGTGGGGAAATGCGACTAGCGATCACATTTGGTGGGGCACTGGGAAAACGCTAGGATCTTTTGGGCCTGTTGTTAACGCAACGATCGACGGCACATTCTACTGGTATATCCTCATTTTTGTCCGGACAAACGGACTTGTCGAGATCGAGTTTGAAGTTATAAGGAGGAGGCCGCCCTTTGAGAGCCCAAAAATCAGAGCGGAGCTGCTCAGGCGTATAAACGAAGCCATCGGCATTAATCTGCCCGATGACGCAATCAACAAATACCCAACTATCGACCTTCATAAGTTGATCGATCCTGAAGTTTTTCAGAAGTTTATCGGAGCTCTTGACTGGGCCTTGCAAAAAATCAAAGCCGCAGCTCAAGACTGAGACATTGTGAAACATGTACATGCCCAAGCCATCAATCCCACCAATGTGGATAGAATCTTAAGGCTGTATCTTCGAACGAACCTTGACTAATCCTTGATCTCCATCGCTTCGCACAGTTCGTGGTAACCGCAAAAGAGACAAGCGTCATAGGAAGGCTGCGCTTCGAACGACTCGTTCAAAACTTGCGCGATGATTCCCGCTAATCGGTCCTGCTACTGTTCGAAGTGCTGTGGGTCTGGCACGTAATCAACCATTTTCCTCTTCTTTAGGTACAGCAGTGAAGCGCGTGCGGGCAATTTCCCGAACTTGTTTTTCACTGCCAAGCAATAGACATTCATTTGTATGTTGTCCCGAATCGTATTCTTGCTCTCCATCGAAGACCCTGTTTTGAAATCAACGACGACGTATGGACCTTCCGGAGTTCGTTCCAGCCGATCGATAAAGCCCTTGACAACTGCAACGCCGACCCCAACCGCAACGCCCACACCAACCGCAACGCCCACTCCTGCCTCAGGTTTGCCCGCTGGTTACAAAATTTACTACTTCTACGAAGAGGGTTGTCCTTACTGCGAGGCATTTTCACAAACCTACGACTACACTCGGCTTGCAGCGCAGCCCGGATTTACACCAGTTGTGAGCACAAATGCGGGCGTTGCCCAACAACTTGGGGTGACCGTCAGTGGCTATCCTACCGTAGTTTTAGTGAACAGTAACGGTGCTGTAGTCGGTACTTGGGAATATCCCAATATCAGTGCTGCTACTATCTTCGCACAGGCGTAGCACAAATCAACGCAGTCGCGTCATACCATGGGACGGCATACCCGACGGTTGTTTTGCTAAAAAAACGGTATTGAAGTCAATAGCTGGGTCTATCCTAATATCGACACGACCGCTATCTTGGCACAAATAAACGCAGGTTAGGACTTTGCTGATTTACAGAGTTGGCAGCCCGTCGCAGACGTGAGTTAGAATTAATGCGGCTAAACAAATAGTACGACGCACGTCCCTGATCTGATCCCCAAGACTTCTTGGCATGGGAGGTGGCGGCTGACGGGCGCTGATTTAAGTCCTCTGCACGGCAATAACTCGTTCAATTCTTTTTTCGATCTGACAGCGCAACGCTCTTAGGGGGGTTTCTACTCCTCACTCAGCACCGCCTGCAATTTCACCTAACGATTTCGGTAAAAGATAAACCATACCAACAAGAGCACAATTGCGACGATTGTCAGCACTGGAAGCAATCGGATGAAGAGGATAAGCACCAAGGCAAGTGCCAGGAGAAGGATCACTAGGAGGAAAACCACCGCAAGCACGTCAGACAGCACGGTCACGCTTAATAGAGACCACCCGTTTCCTAATAAGTTTTCCTTTCTTTGTTTTTTAGGTGCGTCCGCAAAGTAGTGACGTATCTACCTTGCAGGCAAACTAGCCTTGCCAAGCTACCTGAAAATGTGAACTCAGAGATTGATCGCCATCGGTACCATCGTGACTAAGACAACCACGATGACGAACAGTGGTGTGATTCGTGCTTTTCCACTCTTAATAACGTAAAAAACAATAGCATCTGTGACAGCAACGATGATGGTAGTGATAATAAGCGCGCTCAAAAAGAGGTTAACCCTGGCTTTACTCCTTAGCTTCAGTGTTGACGTTTGATTCAAAAACTGTTAGCGACAGTTTAGTTGCCTAGCTGGGTATTTTGCTGCTACTTTACGGACGCATCATAAACCTGCTCAGAGCGATTGGGTTTATAACGTTGGGATGCGGCGCGTGAGTTCGGCCCAGTCGCTGCCGACGGCCTTTTTAATGAGTTCCTTTGCTCCGGCGAAGACTGGTGCCGGCATCACCATCTGCCAGATACGGGTCATGTTCTCACGATCGTCCTGCCCCATCAGCGGGAACATCCACGCCACCATTTCCGGGAACCGCTCCTGGGGAACCGTGCTGGACATGATACCAAGCGCCTTCCCTTGCTCGGGCATGGAGACCCGTTCGTTGAAAATCCGGTAGAGGTGGGTATCTTCCTTGTCCAGGTGGATATCGAGATGAAAACGGAATGCAGCGGTGGCCCGGGCAATTGCTAAAAGGTCGTGTGAGGCATACGATCTACTCAACTCATCAAATGCCGAGTCCAAACCACGGTGGTCTTTCACATAGGCTTCAGCAACCAGCGGGGCGACATTCTCGAGCACAGGGAAGATAGCTAACTCTTCTCCATGGGCGTGCCAGACCAATACTTCGTTGAAGAACCGGAAACGCTCGACGGTGGCGGCAAGACCCTCTTTTCCCCGTGCTGAGTCCAGCGCTGCAGCGTCGATATGCTCCAAGTCATTCCGGAACGCATTGTGAAGTGCCCGTATCGCATCTACAGGTTCTGCCATGACAATTCCCCCTGTGTTTTAGTTATAAAATATTACCTGTCTGAATAGTGCAGATCGTTTTCACTACGCCGAACGTACGACGTGTTATCTCAAAAATCGGATTAGTGTGCATCCCAGACTGAGTTGTTGAAAGAATCAGCAGAGCGCAGCAACATAGTCGAGAGCATATCGGAATTGATTGCTGGAGATAGCAGATCGTATGTAACATCCAAGTTTGACGTTGCCTATTAGTGACCTTTCAAGAACTGACGTGACTAATACCTTACTTACCCATCATAAACGTGTTCTGTCAGCGGATGCTTCTAAAATCGTGCTTGTGGCGTGCAAGGGCGAGGGGGGGCGTATAGGGGGTTTTTTATTTTCGAAGTTGAATAGAAATGAAATCTATGGCAGTCGCGCACAATTTTTCAGGCAGACCTCTCTTCACACCACAAAACGTCACTGCATTAAGCCGGCCAAGGGTTGCGCAAATTTTCTGTCAAGGCGTCCCTACTTGTTGGCCTTCTAAAGCGGTTACGCATATTTTTCCTTCAAACCACGTGCAAACATCCGTGCCGCCTTCAGATCCTTCTCATTTGGTTGTCCCTTGTTAGTCCCGCCAACGAGTTTCAGGGGCCCCCACGTATTCCATCCCTTACAGGCGAAGTCGCCCACGATTGCAAATCCTCGATTCACT